>Ga0210402_10000028_pt1 | contig 129909 bp, 128 predicted proteins | sample IncBWC7MmetaG_FD_161055 | JGI IMG/M metagenome (GOLD analysis project Ga0210402, IMG submission 161055) | Forest soil microbial communities from Barre Woods Harvard Forest LTER site, Petersham, Massachusetts, United States - Inc-BW-C-7-M | ecosystem: Environmental > Terrestrial > Soil >...
TGCTGTGGCGTTTTTCGCCATGTTGTTCAACGGATGGCATTCCGACCGGAGACTCGAACGTCGCTGGCATAGCGCCATTCCGCTCTTCATCGCAGCGGCGGGGTTCATGGGCCTCATCTATATGCCCGGCTCGACTTCGACGGTCATTTGCCTCACCTTGACTTGCACGATCTCGGCGTTTCTTCCGACGTTCTGGGCGATTCCGACCGAGATCCTGAGCGAGTCTACGGCGGCCCTGGCTGTCGGCATGATCAATGCCATCGCCAGCATTGCAGGATTTGCCGGGCCGTATGCGTTCGGGTACTTGAACACTCGAACGGGGTCGTTCTCCTCTGGCCTTCTGCTCATGGCGGCTTCCGCATTGACATCGACGATCCTGATCCTACTGATCGCGAAGGAACGCCCCAGCGTTTCTTCCTAGACCTGCGGCTGATTTCCTAGGACTTTTCGATGCAACCGGGAGACTTACGGTCAAGAAAGAGAACCCGGCAACATTGCGGATGTCGCCGGGTTCTTTGCCTCAAAGCGTGTGTGGGGTGCTATGAGAGCGATAGCAGTTAGATGCACTCTAGCGTCCGGTCGTTACACGCACAATACTGCAAAACTACTAGAAAGTGGATAATAGTGTAACGCCTTTTGATTCAACACATTGGTAGGATTTTCCTGCCTTCAGATTGCGGAATTCCTCCGACCTCCCATTCGGCCACTGAATCACGATCCGGTCGACTTGATCTCGCTTGCCCAGTCCGAATGTAAGCGGCAGTTCGGACTGCGAAAGATAACTCGAGCCGCTCTTCACCATACGACTTTGAGTGGTTCCCCCGCTCTCAAGGCGAACCTGGGCTCCAATCGCGTCTCGATTGGATTGCGTGCCGACGAGCTGCAACCGGATACTCCGATTGCCCCCCTGGGAATCGCGGGTCTGATCGTTCCGAAACAAGTAGGCCGGACCATTGTTCGTGGTGAGCAGAAGATCGAGATCTCCGTCGCGATCGAAGTCTCCATAGGCGAGCCCGCGGCCGACTTTGGGCTGACTGAAATCGGTGCCCACGGCCTGCGTCACATCGCGAAAAAATCCCTTCCCTTGATTCAGAAATAATTGCGGAGGTTGCGCGTATCCCACATTGCCGCGAATGTTCCTTACTGTGTCATCGATGTGCCCATTCGCGACGGCGAGATCGAGCGCGCCGTCCAGATCGAAGTCGGCGAACACGCATCCGAATCCCAGCATGTTCTTGGTGGGCGAGCCGACTCCTGCGGCTATCGCAACGTCGTCGTACGAGCTTCTGCCGGTCGAACGAAAGAGGCCAAGCATTTCATTGTCGAAGTTCGTAATCGCGATACCCTGCACGCCGCTGTTGGTGAAATCAGCGGCATCGACGCCCATGCCGGCGCGGGCTTTACCGTCCGTACTGAAGGCGACGCCGGCGTCCACCGCCACTTCTTTGAATGTGCCGTTGCGATTGTTGCGATAGAGCTTGTTGGGCTGCGTGTCATTGGCGACGATGAGATCGGGCCAGCCGTCCTGATCGTAGTCGAGGAGCGCAACTCCGAGCGATTTCGAACTGCTGTCGAAAATACCGCTGGTGGCGGTGACATCTTCAAACGTACCGTCGCCGCGGTTGTGGAAGAGCCAGCAGGTTTGTCCGCGATAGGCTTCCGGCGTGCAATAGGACTTGTGTTTGCCGTCAAGGCTGCAAAACACATCGTGCTCCGGCGACCACTTCACGTAATTGCAGACAAAAAGATCCAGATGGCCGTCGCGATCGTAGTCGAACCACATCGCGGAAGTGCTGAAAGCCAGGCGATTGCCAAGGCCGGAGGATTTCGTCGCGTCAATGAACGTGCCTTTGCCGGTATTCCGAAAGAGCCGGTTCTGCCCGACGCAGGTCACAAGAATGTCGGGGAACCCGTCGTTGTTGTAGTCGCCAACGGCGACTCCGATGCCATAAAGGTCCGGCGCGTCGAGTCCGGCGGCATGCGTGACATCGGTGAAGGTGCCGTTGCGGTTGTTGCGGTAGAGCTGCAGAGTCGTCTGCCCGGTGCCGTGTCTGAGCCTGTCGTTACTTGGCCAATCGGTGCCGTTGATGAGCAGAACATCCTGCCAACCGTCGGCGTCGTAGTCGAGGAAGGCACAGCCCGAACCGAGCGTCTCGGGCAGAAATTTTCCACCGAAGGCACCGCTGTGATGCTTGAAGTGGATTCCGGCTGAGTTGGTGACGTCGGTCAAGCGAAACGATAGGCGCGTCGGATCGGCCGCCCACAGCGACTGCGGGGCAAGAGCAGCGATAGATAGTCCCGTCACACCCTGCAGGAACGTGCGCCTGTCGACGCCACTACGGACCTCGACACCACCGTGGAAGAGCGGCCCTTCAGGGCCGCGTAAGGCGTTAGAAATATGTGTGGGCTTTAGCCCCAGTGGCCACCTTCGCGTCACGGGATATTCACCAACCCGTTACGGATCGCATACACGACCAGCTCAGCAGTCTTGTGAATGCCGAGCGCGTCCATGATGTTGGCGCGGTGCACGGCGACGGTGTTCGCGCTGAGATGGAGCTGATCGGCAATTTCCTTGTTCGATTTGCCTTCCACAATCAACTGAAGAACTTCGATTTCCCGCGGCGTGAGGGCGGCACTGCGTTCTCCTTTTAGAGCGGCAGGCCGCGAGACGGCGGGATCGAGCACTGTTTCTCCGGCGGCCACCTTGCGAATGGCCACAGGGAGTTCGAGTTCCATCGCGCTCTTGAGAATGTATCCACGCGCCCCGGCGTCGAGCGCTTGCCGCACCCAGGTTTCCTCAGAATGCATGCTCAGCATCAGGATGGCGACACCGGGCGACGCTTCGAGAATGCGTCGGGCGGCGACCAGTCCGCTGATGCCGGGCAGCGCACAATCCATGACAATGACCTGGGGTTTGAGTTGCGCAGCCAGCTTCACAGCGTCGAGTCCGTCTCCGGCTTCGCCGACGACTGCCATGTCGGCTTCGTCTTCGAGTAAACGACGAAACCCCTGCCGGACCAGGCCATGATCGTCCACCAGCAGAACTGAAATCTTCTCAGACATTCTCTTCCAGCGCCTCTCTCGGAACACACAGCTTTACCAACGTGCCTCCATGTGTAGGATTCAGGAATTCGATGGTGCCGTTTACGAGCTGCGCGCGTTCGCGCATCGCGACCAGTCCGATGCCCGAGCGCGGGTTCGTGCTAACGAAGCCGGTGCCGCGATCCTCGATTTCCAGATCGAGAGACCGCGAAAAAAATCGCAGCCGCACCCACGCCTGCTTCGCACCGGAGTGGCGCGCCACATTGTTCAGCGCCTCCTGCGCGATGCGGTAGATATGAACCGCCGCTGCGCTCGATAGCGGAAATGCGTCGCCGGACTTCTCATACGATATCGCAATGCCGGTCTGCCGTTCCACGGTCGGCAGATACCAGGAAAGAGTTGTCTCAAGGCCCGCCTCGTCCAGCATCACGGGATGCAGCGCCTGCGAAAGACTGCGGACGGTATTGAGCGTGTTCTGCGCAACTTCGCGCACTTCATGAAGTTCGGCGCGCAAAGGAGATCCTTCAGGCGTATGCTTTTCCGCTCGCCCGAGCATGGAACCAACCGCAGTGAGAATCTGGCCGAATTCGTCGTGCAATTCGCGTGAGACATAACGCAGCGTCGACTCTTGAGTCGCGATAAGTTTTTGAGCCAGGTCGCGGCGTTGCGCGGAAAGCGCCGCCAGTTGGGCGAACAATCTGCGGTTGGATCGCATCAGGTACAAGCTGGTCAGTACGATCGCAGTCAGTGTGGCAGCAAGAAAAACATAGACTTGCCGCTGCACGCGATCATAAATTTCTGCCGTGCGAGCCGCAACCTGCTCCTCGTATTCGTTGTTCTGCACAAGCAACCGCGCAACTGCGGTGCTCAAACCCGCCTGACGTGCTTGCAGTGAGACGCGAATCTCGGAACGCGCTTGGTCCTGCTTGCCGTCTTGCGCGAGTGCGAAGGTCCGGTCGGATGCGTCCCAAAATTGAGCCAGGGACGACCGCAAAAACTCGCGCTGCTCGGGCGATCGCTCGACGAGGGCGACCTGCTCCTCGCGCCGCAACGCGTCGTCGAGATCGGTACGGATGCGCTGGAATTGCGCAGACCATGCCGAGAGCGGATAAGGCTCATCGGCGTCCAGCATGTCACGCATTGCCAAAGCTAACGAGTTGAGATCGTTCTGAACCCGGAGAAGCTGAAGCGAATCCTTGCGGTTGCGGTCCGCGAGGTCGCTTTGGAGCTGCCGCAGTCCCTTGATCTGCCAAATGATGTACGAAGAATAGACCACCACCGCAGCCAGGGTAAGGATGAGACCCAGAAGCAATCCGGCGGTGGGGGAACGCTGCACCTGCTGAGGATACACTGCCCGCGTAGGGCGGACGCTCATGTCCGCTGCTGTTGGGATTTCTTTTCGGCGATAGCCAAAATCAACAGCGTCGGACAAGAGTGTTCGACCTACACGGGCGATGCGACGTCCGCTCAAACGATGCATTCTAAGGTCACCACTTACGCCGAAAATTGTTTATCGCATGGATCAGAATTTGGAATTAGACAACTCACGGGCTTGACCCTACGTTAAAGCATGACCACTTTCATATCTGTTGAGGACTCAAACGTTGATTTATTGCATGAGATTGGCGTCCGGCTGGCGACGGCGGACGAGTTTCACGACGTGCTCGGCCGTGTAGTTGAATTTGCATCGGCGCTGGTGAAATGCGATTCCTGCCTGATCTATGTTCTGGAGGGTGAGGAACTGGTGTTGCGCGCTTCGAAGAATCCCCATCCTGAAGTCGTAGATCGCTTGAAACTGCGCGTGGGAGAGGGAATTACGGGCTGGGTCGCCCAGCATCAGGAGGCGGTTGCTGTTCCCGAAAAGGCGGCGCAGGACCCTCGCTTCCAGTTTTTCAACGAACTGCCTGAGGACAGCTACGAGGCCTTCCTCTCCGTGCCGCTCATGTGCCGGGGAAGGGTTGTGGGAGTGATCAACTTGCAACACCGGCTGCCCCACGTGTACAAGCCGAAACAGATTCGCCTGATCTCGACGATCGGCTTCCTGGTGGGCGCGGAAATTGAACTGGCTCGCCTGGAAGAAGCGAACACGAATCTGTCGGAACAACTGCAAACCCGAAAGATTGTGGAACGCGCAAAAGGTATCCTGCAGCGCGATTTCGGGATGAGTGAAGAACAGGCCTATCTAGCGCTCCAGCGCCAAAGCCGACAGAAGCGGAAAGCGATGAAGGAACTGGCGGAGGCTATCGTTCTCAGCGACGATGTCAAGGGCGATGTAGGACTGCCGGATATTTCTTGAGGGACGCGCTCACCGGCCCTTCGGAGACTTGGGCGACGGCCAGGGCTTCGTGTCGACGACGGTCTTGGCCACCACCTTGCCAACTTTCGTGCCAGACGCCGAATTGCGCTCCCAGATAATACGCAATCCTTCGAGCGTTAGAAACTCGTCTACGTCTTTGATGAAGTGCGAGGCCGTACCGATCAAGGCGCCTAATCCGCCTGTGGCGATCACGTGGGTTTGTTCTCCCATTTCGTCGCGCAGGCGCTCGAGGATTCCGTCCACGAGGCCAAGGTATCCGTAATACAGCCCCGATTGCAGGCTCCCCACGGTCGTCGATCCGATCACCCGCGGAGGCTTGCGGATCTCCACTCTCGGCAGGCGCGCCGTGCGCTGGAAGAGAGCGTCCGCCGAGATGCCGATGCCCGGACAGATCACGCCGCCCATGTATTCGCCTTTTTTCGAAATGCAATCAAAAGTTGTGGCCGTGCCGAAGTCGACGATCACGCACGGGCCGCCGTATTTCTCGAACGCCGCCACGGCGTTCACGATCCGGTCCGCACCCACCTCCGCCGGATTTTCATACAGCACCGGCATGCCAGTCTTTACACCCGGCTCGATGAACAACGGCTTCGTCTTAAAGTAGCGTTCGCAAACCTGGCGCAGCACGTAATCGAGTGGCGGCACGACCGAAGAAATCACGATCCCGTGGACGTCGGAAACTTCCAGGTTCTCCATCGAGAACAGATTGCGGAAAATCACACCGTATTCGTCTACCGTCCGGCCCAAATGGGAGCCCACGCGCCAGTGCGCCGCAAGTTTTCCGTATCGCGGCGCGCCCAGAGCCGAATCGTCGCCCGTGGGATCCTCGACGCGCGCAAACACGCCCAGCACCGTATTCGTGTTGCCGACATCAATCACGAGAAGCATAGGAATTGGTAATTCGTAGTTTGATAATTTGGTAATTGAAAATCAAAAGCGATTCTTGATTCACCCAATTACAAAATCAACTTCACTGTTCCACTCAACACCGTCCTCAACCCATCCGGGGTGCGAACCTGAAGGAACCCACGCGCATCCAGTCCTTCGGTTACGCCTTCGATTCCGCCATTTTCTTCTATGTGGACCTTGCGTCCCCTCATCGACAACGAACGTTCCTGGAACCGCCGGAGAATCGCGTCCCGCGCATCAGTATCGTACAAAAGATTTCGATATTCGCGGTCGAGCGATTTTAGCAAAGCCGCGCACAACTCCACGCGCGACCACTCGGTTCCGGTTTCGCTCTTGAGCGATGTGGCAATTTCGCGCAGTTCCGCGGGAAACTTCGCCTGGTTCACATTGATCCCGATTCCGACTACCAGATGCCGAACTCGCGTCGCTTCGGAGTTCATCTCGGTGAGGATTCCGCAGAATTTTCTACCGTTCAGCAGCACGTCGTTGGGCCATTTCAGATCCGGGCGCAATCCCGGGAACGTCTCGGCCACCGCCGAATGAACAGCGAGTCCCGCGGCCAGAGAAAAAATCAGCGCTTCCGACGGCGGCATCGGCGGACGCAAAACCACCGAACAATAAATGCCTGCCGAGCGCGCCGAATGCCATTTGTTCGCGCCTCGTCCCCGGCCCGCAAGTTGCTCCTCCGCCACGAACACGCTGCCTTCGGGCGCGCCCTCCGCCGCAGCCTGCATCGCCTCGGAGTTCGTCGATCCAATCTTGTAATAATGATGAAGATGCTTCGCAAAGATCGTGCCCTTCACCAGCGGCGCGAGAATTTCCGGAAGAAGCAAGTCGGGTACCGCGCGCAGCTGATACCCCGTCGCAGGATGTCCGGCGACATCGACGCCCAATCCGCGCAGCTGTTGGACGAGCCGCCACAGGGCCGACCGGCTGACTCCAATCTCAGCGGCAATTTTTGTACCGCTCGCCACGACAGTGGCATGGTTCATTAGCAACTGCACGATCTGTCCCAGACGAGCATCGGTGCGTGTGGATGGATCAGCTGCGGCGCGGGATTTGGGTTTCTTATCGATGCGGGAATTATAGCGGGAAGTTAGGGCGAGTTTGCCACCGGATCGGGCCGTTGGGCAGGTACAAGCTAAATGCTAAGTGCTAATTCAGCGTCACGCTGGTACCACCCTCATACTCATGTCAACCGCCGCGGATGAATGAGTCAGAGCGCCGACGGAAATAAAGTCCACACCCGTCTCCGCATACTCGCGCACATTCTCCAGCGTGATTCCGCCTGCACACTCCATCGGCGGCCGGCGAGTGAGCCGGGAACAGATTTCCACGGCCTCGCGAACATCCTTCGGCGTCATGTTGTCGAGCAGGATCGCCTCCGCTCCATGTTCCAGCGCCTGCCGCATGTCCTCAAGTGACCGCACTTCAATTTCGATCGGCTGATTGCCGCGCCGGTTGCGAAGCGCCCGATCGAGCGCACTCGCAGCGCCTCCGGCCAGAGCAATGTGATTGTTCTTGATGAGGACTCCGTCGGAAAGATCGAGACGATGATTCTGCCCGCCGCCGCAGCGCACAGCGTATTTGTCGATCACCCGCAGGCCGGGGATCGTCTTGCGCGTATCGAGAATACGAGCGCGCGTGCCGGCAACTGCGTCTACAAACTTGCGCGTCATGGTGGCGACGCCGCTCATGCGCTGCAAAAAATTTAGAATGACGCGCTCGCAGGAAAGAATCACGCGAGCGTTGTGCGTGATCACTGCGACCTGCTGCCCCGGATGGAGACGAATGCCGTCGAAGATCGAAGGATGGCTGGTGACTTCGAAATGCGATGTCACCGCGCCGTCGAGCGCCGCGTAGGCGTCGAGAATCCGCGGCACACAACCGAGACCGGCAAGAATGCAGTCCTGCTTCGCGATGATGGTCGCAGCAGCCCGCTGGTTCGGATCAATTACCGCGTAGCTGGTCGCATCGCGTGTGGCTTTATCCTCGTTCAGCGCGTTCTCGATGATCGCCGTGATGCGTCGTGAATTCCAGTCCATAAAAACCAGTGGCCAGTGGTCAGTTGTTAGTGATCGCTCGCCCGGGGCCGCGGCCGGATTTTGGGTGGCGCAGCGCTTCAGCGCTGCGACTCACTCATCCAAATTCCTGGCTTTAGCCTCCGAGGTAATTCTCTTTACTTGCAGCTCAACTCCTTCATCTGCGCCCGTGCTTTTTCCCGTACGATTTCCATCTCGCCGACCTGCTTCCGCAACCCTTCCACTACGTGCGGCGGAGCCTTGCCAAGGAAGCCTTCGTCCGCGAGTCGAGCCTGTGAACTTGCCAATTGCTTTTCTACTTTATCTAATTCCTTGGTCAGTCGAGCGCACTCGGCCGCGACATCGATCTTCTTTTCGTAGATCACATGCACGTCGAATCGCGCTGTGCCGCGCGCTCCCGCTCGATGCGCAAGCGAACCATCGACAAATGTAATCGATTCGACGTTCCCCAACCGCTCCACCGCGGGGCGATTCTGTTCAATCATCGCGCGAATCGCGGGATCCTGCACGAACAACTCGATCGGCACCTTGACCTTCGTCTCGACTTTCAACTCCGCGCGCAGATTCCGCACGCTCACAATCAAATCCTGGAGGATAGCCATGTCCACCTCCGCCGCGATGTCAACTTGCATGTCATCAGCTTGAGGATATGGAGCTAGCGCAATGGACATCAATGGCGGTGCGCCAGCATACATCGCGTGCCAGATTTCTTCGGTGATGAATGGCATCACAGGATGCAACAGGCGCAGCGCGCCATCAAACAGGGTCACTAGACTGCGGCACGCTTGCCTCGCCGTCTCTGTGTTCGCGCCTTCCACGAGCCGAGGTTTGATCAATTCGAGGTACCAATCGCAGAATGAACCCCAAAAAAAATCGTAGATTCGGTTCGCCGCTTCGTGAAAGCGGTAGTCTCTGAGCGCTTCGTTGACGTCTTTGGCCACTCGGTTGAATAACGAGAAAATCCATCGGTCTTCAAGTGGATGACTTTGGAACGCCTCCAGACGCGTCGACGAATCCGTGGAAGGTCGCAGTCCCGGTTCAATGCGATCGACATTCATGAACATGAAGCGAGCCGCATTCCAGATCTTGTTGGCGAACGCCCGATAGCCTTCGGTCCGGCTCTCGTTGAACGCGATGTCGGTCCCAGGAGCCGCCATCGCCGCCAGAGTGAAGCGCGTCGCGTCCGTCCCAAAGCGGTCGATGATCTCCAGCGGATCAATCACGTTCCCCTTGGTCTTCGACATCTTCTGGCGATCCGCATCCCGCACCAGCGCGTGAATGTAGACCTCGCGAAAGGGAACGCTGTCATCTTTCTTATCTACCCAGCCGCTGGCTTTTTTCAGCGCAGGATCCTGTTCGTGCCCCTCCATGAAGTGGCAGCCGAACATGATCATGCGCGCCACCCAGAAAAACAGAATTTCGTAGGCGGTGATCAGCAGCGTCGTAGGATAGAACACCGCTTGGTCGCGCGTCTTCTCCGGCCAGCCAAGAGTAGTAAACGGCAACAGCCCGGATGAAAACCACGTATCGAGCACGTCGGTGACCTGCTCCAACGCAGTGCCCCCGCACTTCTTGCACGAAGCCGGCGCTTCGCGCGCCACGATGACTTCCTTGCATCCAGCGCATGTCCAGGCCGGAATGCGATGTCCCCACCACAACTGCCGCGACACGCACCAGTCGTGGATGTTGTACATCCAGTTCAAGTAAATCTGGCGATAATTGTCGGGCGTGATCGTGATCTCGCCCGACTCCACCGCCGCAATCGCCTTCTTCGCCAGCGGTGCAATCTTCACAAACCACTGTTCAGAGAGCCGCGGCTCCACAATCGTGTCCGAGCGATCGCACTTGCCAAGCGCAATCGTGTAGTCCTTTGTGCCGACAAGAAATCCCTGCGCCGCCAGATCTTCCACCACGCGGGCGCGCGCCGCAAACCGGTCCAACCCCGCATACGCGCCGGCATTGGCGTTCATCTTGTTGTGTTCGTCGATCACTTCGATCTGCGGCAGGTTGTGGCGCTTGCCCGCTTCAAAGTCGTTCGGATCATGCGCCGGAGTAATCTTCACCGCGCCCGTGCCAAATTCGGGCTGCGCGATTTCGTCGGTGATAATCGGAATCTCGCGCTTCATCAGCGGCAGCAGCACCATCCTGCCGTGCAGATGCGTGTACCGCTCGTCCTTCGGATTCACAGCGACGGCGGTATCGCCCAGCATCGTCTCGGGACGCGTGGTCGCAACGGTTATGAATTCACTGGTCCCCACCACCGGATAGCGAATCTCGTACAGTTTCCCCGGCACTTCTTCGTGCTTCACTTCGAGATCCGAGATCGCCGTGCCGCAATCCGCACACCAGTTCACGATGTACTTTCCGCGATAGATCAGCCCCTGCTCATACAGCCGGACAAACACTTCGCGCACCGCGCGCGAAAGGTTCTCGTCCATCGTGAAGTACTCGCGTTCCCAATCCACGGACGCGCCCAGTCGCTTCATCTGCTCGAGAATCGCGCCGCCGTACAGCTTCTTCCATTCCCAAACGCGCTCGACAAACTTCTCGCGCCCCATCTCGAGCCGCGACTTACCCTCGGCGCGCAGCTGGCGATCCACCATCATCTGCGTAGCGATGCCCGCATGATCCGTCCCCGGCAACCACAAAGTAAGAAACCCGCGCATGCGATGCCAGCGCACGAGGATATCCATCTGCGTCTGGTTGAGCATGTGCCCCATGTGCAGACGCCCCGTGACATTGGGAGGCGGGAGCAGCAACGTAAACACGGGACGCGTGTCTCCCGGCGGAGGCGTCTCGACATGAAACAACTTCTCGCGAATCCAATACTCCGCCCAGCGCGTTTCAATCGCGCCCGGCTCGTACGCTTTGGGCAATTCGTGCGGCATAGATTACGTAGGGACGGCCGCCCTCGGCCGTCCAGGCCGAGCACCGCTCGGCAGATCGTCAGCAGAGAGAGGAATCTTTGATTTTACAGGCGCGTGAAAACGAGGGTCAAACTGGAGAGGTTCGATTTTCTTTGGAACAATCGCCAGATGAATGATGGTGAGCGAACCATTGCTGCGACAAAATCAGCCGAAGGAAAGCGGCTGCGTTATCAAGACCAGATGCGGAACGGGAATACACGAGGACCATTGAAAAGAAAGAAAGCGGTGAGCAACTTGAACCATTCTAAAAAGAAGGCTACTCCCGGCCCAAAGGCGGACAGGCTGAAACTCAAGGGCGATTGGAAAGCCCTAGTGAAACAGTCCCTGTCGAAGAAGAAACCAGCGGAAGGCTGGCCGAAGTAAAAGGGAGTGTGGGGCTGCTACGAAATCGCTTTTTCAAGGGCCTTGCGTAAAGTGCATACTTCCGATGCCTGTTTACAACAGTAATTTGCGGTTCCGACGACTTGTCCGGGAGCGCAAACAGTTTCATCTTGACGCTCCTTCACACTTGGGACAGAATACTCTCCCGCGCGGCTGCCCAATGGCACTGTCCGCAGCCCTTTTTCCCGACAGCTATCGGCGCACCGCAGCCGGAAAAGCCCGAGCCCTGTGGCTATGCAATCTTTTCATCACGCATCCTGAGAGGGGGACAAGAGAAAATGTATTTCAAAAAGTGCTTTGTGGTCCTTATGTTCGCGACCTTGGTCGCAGTCGGTTCTGCGTCGGCCACTTGCTCCAACGCTACCCTGATTGGGGTGTGGGGATATTTCGTAGGCTCCTCGGTCGGTCAGTTCACAACCGACGGCAACGGGACCATCACCAGTGGGTCCCAGACAGCGAGTGAGAACGGGACAATCGTGAACCAGACCTATACCGGTACCTATTCGGTTGGGAAGAATTGTACAGGTAGCCTTACCCTAAACTTCAATGGCGGCGGGACCGCGACCGCCAACTTTGTGCTCGACCAAACGAACAAAGGCGCCCAGGTCATATCCACTATTTCAGGCGACAACGCTTCGGGCTTTAGCGCGGCAGAAGGAACTGTCACCTGTGGGCTAACCGGGATAAAAAAGACCTACGCGGCGCTTCTGTTTGGGAAATTCCCTGGCACGGGTACTAAAGTCGACTATGTTGTCCAAGTGATTCTGAATGGTCATGGAAACGTCTCCGGCTCGGGAACCTTCGACGTGAACGGCGCGATCACCACGTCGTCAATTTCGGGCACATATACGGAAAATTCCAACTGCACTGGAACGGCAACGATCATCGCGGGAGCGAGCACGTTGAATTTCAACTTCGTTGTCGCCGCCGCTGGGAAGGAAATTTTTATGATAGAAACCGACAGCGGCACTACAGTCGGGGGCTGGATGCAGCAGTAAGTCGCTCAGATAAGGAGCGTGCTTCTGCCTGCACAGGAGAAAGCGTCACGCACATCATCCAGTATTGGCTGGAATTGGCAAGTTCTCCTCTGCCCATTTCCAGGGCAGCATCTCGACTTTGCTCTTCGAGATGGGGGCCAGAGATGCGCGGTCGTTCGCTGCGCGGGGCTACAAAGTTCTGTTTTGCACTCGCCATGAGCTCCTCCGACAGATTGCGAATGAGTGGGGCACCCTCGGGTTATCTGGGGCACCCGGCGGTCCGCGTTCTTTGCGAATGAGTGGGTTTTCTCATAAGCCGGATGTGTCGAGACCACAAACAAACGCCAGGCTCGGTTACTCTGATTGCTTCGCGGGAATCAGCACGGTAATGGACGCGACACACTTCCACGTGCCATCGATCTTTGCCCAGGTGTCGACATAGCGCTCGCGATTCAGATACTTCTTGCCTTTGTCCACGCCTTTGGTGCGAAAGATTCCAACGACCACCGCCGAGTCGCCGTAGACTTCGACCGAGCTTTGTTCCGTCACGGCCTGCGCGGGCGGATGATAATCAGGCGATTTGATACTGGCCAGGAATTCGCGCTTCGTCTGCATGCTGCCATCGATGTCCACGGAGACAAACGTGTCGGCCAGCAGCATGTCGAGGGCGCGGGTGTCCTTGGACTCAAGAGCGCGGTTCCAGGAATTGTCCAGGGCGAGCACGTGTGCGCCCTCGTCGGAACGGCGGGTCTGCGCCTGCGCCACGGAAAAAGCGGCCAGCAGCATCAGGCCGACAGAAACGATCCCGATTGTGCGCGAGGATCGCGGAGAGATGCGGCAGTCCGCGATGATCCACTTCATCGACACGAAAACCTCCTGGTGCTCGACTTCGCTTCAAAATCGGATGGGGTTCGCTTTTGTCTCCTCATCATAAATCGAGCTGCCTCATTTTCCTGGTGATCATTTCCTTGGTGATCAATGAAACTCTCCCCGCTGCACTCTGATACGTCTCTCAAGCCAAACCCTACAGTGGTTGCCGTGCCCGCGAACCGATAGAATGTCGCGGATGCACTCTCCCCGTGCTTCAGACTGCGCCTCACGCTCAACCGGCTTACGCTCAATGGTGACCGCTGCTGGTTTTCTAGCGATCCAATTTCTAGCGGCTTTGTGCTTGATCAGCCTTCCCGCGCACGCACAAGCTCCCACTTCATTCAATTCGCATGAAGTTCATCCTGACGGACGCATCACCTTCCGCTACAAAGACTCCAAAGCCACCAAGGTGTTGCTCGAGCTCGATGGTGCCGCCCCTTTGCCAATGAAGAAGGATAAGCACGGGGTCTGGAGCGTGGTCGCGCCTCCGCTCACGCCTGAGATTTACGGCTACGCGTTTGAAGTGGATGGCCATGCGCGCCTTGATCCGATGAACATGGTCGTGAAGCCCAACCTGGTCTATATCGGCAACACCGTGACCGTGCCGGGAAAAACGCCGCAGCTCTGGGACGCGCTCGATGTGCCGCACGGGGAAGTTCATCATCATTTCTATACGTCGAAGGTGGCGCTCAATCTGCCCGGCGGCCAGAGCGACTACTTCGTCTACACGCCGCCTGGCTACGACTCTAAAAACACGAAGTCGTACCCGGTTTTATACCTGCTGCATGGATGGAGCGATCTCGCCAACGGATGGACGGAAGTGGGCGAGGCGAATTTCATTTTCGACAACCTCATCGCCCGGGGCAAAGCGAAACCGATGGTCGTCGTGATGCCTCTTGGCTATGGCGACATGAAATTTGTTCTCGACGGCGATGGCGGCTGGAACGATCCGAAAGCCGTGGAGCACAACGTGACACTCTTCACTCAGGCGTTGCTCACGGAGATCATGCCGCGCGTGGAGTCTGAGTATCGCGTGGCGACCGACCGCAACCAGCGGGCGATTACGGGGCTTTCGATGGGAGGGCTGGAAAGCCTGTTTGTCGGCCTTACCAACTCAACGCAATTCGCATGGGTGGGAGGATTCAGCGCTGTAGCAGAAAGTCTCGTCAATCACGAACGCCTCGCCAACCTGAGCGAAAAGAGTCTGGATCTTCGCCTGCTCTGGATCGCCTGCGGCACAGAGGACCCCCTCATCAAATCGAACCGGCAATTCGTTGACTGGCTCAAATCCAAAGGCATCGCCCCGACCGCAATCGAGACGCCCGGCATGCACGACTGGATGGTCTGGCGAGACAATCTGTCGCACTTCGTGCCGTTGTTGTTTCAGCCGAAAGAGTAGTCCGAGTTCAACTTGCGCTGCCAGGCAGAAAGCCCCTATAAATGCTGGGCTTTCTCTATCCGATAGTGAAAATTGCGAACCTCGGTAATCCCACCGTAACAAGCACCCTGTAATCTTTCGCTTGATCTGCGCACCCGGTAGATTCAACTCCAGTGCGAGGGATCCATGTTTTCGTGGAAAGTGTTGGTTGCCGTCCTGCTGATTGCGGCATTGCTGGGGGGCATCAAATACGTGTTTGACCGGGCCGAGAAGGGCCAAAAGCCCAAGGGCTAACCTCGCCGATCGTTCTGCACCCGTGCCGCCTCAATGAAGGCCTGAAAAATCTTCCTCGCCGACTCCGCAACCGCGGGCTCATCGTTCACCAACCGCTCCGGATGCCACTGCACGGCCAGCACAAAGTGTCCCGGTAGCGTTCCTTCCACCGCTTCGATGACGCCGTCGAGCGGCGAACGGGCCACCACGCGCAGGTCTCGCCCTGCCACGGCTGCGGATTGATGATGCGAAGAATTCACCGCCAGACTATTGCCGTCGCCCACGATACTCGCCAGCCTCGAATCCGGATCGACCTCGACGGTGTGCGCACTCGAAACCGCGCGTCCCGCCTCGTGTTTAACTGAGGACTCGATGTCCTGGATGAGACTGCCGGAGCGGAAGACATTTAAGGTCTGCAATCCGTAGCAGATGCCGAGAATCGGCTTGCGCTTGCCGTATGCGTCTTGTAGAAGCAATTCGTCGATCCGGTTGCGGAGCACGTCGGCGTCCGCGGTTTTTTCGTGGCGGTCCTGCCGGTATTTTTGCGGATCAACATCCGCCCGGCTGCCTGGCAGAAGGACCGCCTCGCAGCTCCCAACCTGTTTCATCACCTGTTCGGGAGTCTGACCAAGTTCGATGCGGACGGGATCTCCGCCCGCCTGTCGGACAGCCTCTTCATACTGGGGCAGCGCGCGTTCGGCGTACTCGCGATCGCCGGAGTGCGGCACGGGAATGGCGATCCGGGGCGCGGTCATTTCCTGTCAAAGCCCATTGGTCTATCCAGCCCGCTCGATGCTGGCGAGCGCCCTGCGCTGGCGGTAGTGCCGGATTTCCATCGTCAGCGATAACGCCAGCACGATCACGCCGACGCTGATGGCAAACGGAAAGGCGATGTGGCGGTAGGCGTACGGCATATTGGGCGCGACGTGCTGAAGTTGCGAGTAAACAACCATTCCCAGAATGCTCAGCAGCAGGCTCACGGCGAACGCCAGCAGCGTGACCACGGCCGTCATCAGCAGCACCCGCACCGGAATTCCGATCCATCGCGGGCGTTCCACAGTCTTTTCCGGCATGCTTCTAGGCTACACCAAGACGTGGCCGATGAAGCGCCGGCCGCGCGGCTGTGCGCTACAATAAACGCAATGTCGCAAGCCGTCTCAGCGATTACCCGCAGCCCCGCGGACATCGTCCGAACCACGCCTGTCTCGCAGGCCGCCAATGGCATCTGCTACGCGCACGCGGGAGAAGTCGCAATATCCGATGCCGATCTGGACCGCATGATCGCTACGGTTCCCGTCGCCGCGGCCGCTGCTCTTTCGCGCAAGGCGTATTACTTCGTTCCGCTTACCGTCAGCCAGGGGGATGACACGGTCATTGCGGACCGCTATGACGTGGCACTCAGCGACAACGCCGTATGCCATCGCAACCTGAATCTCGGAGACTCGCAGTGCGTGTTTATTTCTACCCGCCTGATGGACGACAAGTTTTCCGTCGCCTTTGAATTCTACATCAATGTCGGACACGCGCTCGTGGAGCGCGCCGGCGTCTCGCAACCGTTCGCGGAATTGGTGTGGCAGCAGGTTGAGTCGGGAGTGAAGGGCGAAACTTCGCTGGATGCCTGGGAGTCGCGCAAACTCGCCACCGCCGCGGGACCGGAAGCGGAAAAATACAAGAACGAATATCTGACCGCAACCTTCGCGGACGCGATCTCGATCTACCTGCTCTCACTCTGCCTCGACGTGGATTACTACGATCTGCGGGAGCGCGACTATCCTCTACTGGCGCCGACTCCGCTCGCCGAGCGGCTTCGGAAAATCGCAGAAATCTTCCCGCCCAATCCAGGATTTGAATTCAACATCTACTACAAACGGCGCAGCTAGGGTAGACCGCGTTTCATACCAGGGCTTCAAAGACTGCCCTCGACCCCCAAAAGATAAAAGCCGGGAGAAATTCCCGGCCTCTTTCCGAATGTGGAACATAGCGGCAGCGCTAGCCCTTTGTCCCCCGCGACTTTCGCACCCCTATGGCCCCGTTCGGCCGATAAAGCTGCCCTGCGCCGCACAGATCATGCTTGGAGTGACCTATTCGCTCCCGCCCCTTGCAGATCATCCCTGGAGAGACGACCAAAGAGCCGGGCACGAGCGCGGCGCAGGCTCAGCAAGTGCCGACACTGTAGGACAGCCCACGGCTGGGTGTTGTCAGGGAAATGTCACTTTGTTGTCAAATGTCGAATTCTGGGAATTTCGCCCGGTGTTCCCGGCACACGGACCCTCACTTTGCGCGGCCGAATTTTCAGTTTATGCTGAAAGTGCTGAAATGCTGCACCAGGCTTGGAGGCCATGATTCCGTTCGGCACCTACTCGTTGGCTCTCGGCGCTTTCGGCCTGGCCGCCGTGAGCTACGCGCTGCTCCGTCGCAAACCGCCGTCCCCGGTCGAACTCGAAACCAAGCGGCGCGTCTTTCTGACCGAGGTTGGCCGCATCACGGACGGCACCGTCATCGACGTACAGGAACTCGCGTCCGGCCTGCCGCGTCCCGCCACCATGCTCATTTACCAGTATGACGTGGCCGGCGTTTCCTATGAGGCTTCCCAGGACGTAACTTATCTTCGCCAGTGGATCAACCTGCACTCGTGCCGCCTCGGAGTGCCGACCTCCGTCAAATACGATCCGCACAATCCCGGTAACTCCATGGTCGTCTCCGAAGGTTGGATCGGGTTACGTCAGTAGGTAGTCCTACGTCACATTTTCCACCTCAAGAAAGTAAATGTTTCGGGGCGACACCCGGGTGTTCACCCTGCATCAGACTGCGAAGAGACCACGATTCTATCTAAGCACTCCTATGGCGCTCATGCCTGCGCTATAAAGCGTTGGTGTGTGCTCCTATAGGAGTATCTGAGGAGAAGACATGTACCGTATCCTGGCTGTGTTGTTTTTTGCCACCATCTTGCCGTTTCAGGTCCTGGCTCAAGACGCACCACGGGCAGAAGTGTTTGGCGGTTTCCAGTATTTTCGAGCTGGCACGGGTACGCCCAGCGTCAGCGATTTCAACCTCAACGGATGGGACGCCTCGCTGAGCGGCTATTTCAACAAGTATCTTGGAGTTACCGGTGACTTCAGCGGCGCCTATGGAAGTCCCGAAGTTCTGGGGGTTCCGGTCCACACCAAGCTCCACACCTTCATGTTCGGACCGGTGCTTCGCCTGCCAAACCCCACTCATCTCACACCGTTCGTTCATGCCCTGGGCGGAGGTGCGCATACTTCGGGAGATGCCGCCGGGATCAGCTCCGGTGAAACCGACGCCGCGTGGGCAGTAGGCGGGGGACTCGACCTGAACCTGGCTCCCCTCATCAGCGTGCGGCTGGCACAGGCGGACTTTCTGCAAATCCGCTCGAACGGAACCAATCTGAATAACTTCCGCTACTCGGCAGGAATTGTGCTGAGATTCTAGAAGTCGCGGCGGGTGCCGTCCCTAGCGGGACTCACCTCTTCAAACAAAACCACCCGGCACTTACGTGCCGGGCTTTCCTATTCCGCCGCTTCGCGGCTCACGCGCGATAGACCGGGTCTGGGCGTCAGCATGCTTTGGCTAAGTGCAAAATGCTAAGTGCTAAGTTCTGACCTACTCGATCTGCACTAACTCACCCGCACTCACCGGCGCCGGATGCTGCGGCGCGCGCCACGAATCCACGACCGACACCTGATGCACGCACGACACCGTGCAATGCGGCGCGCACGATTTCTCAGTGAGAAATTCACGCCGCACATCTGCCACCGTATATTTCTCCAGCGGAATCCCCGGATATCCGCGCTGCTGCGAACAGTAATGCACCAGGCCGTCCTCGCAGATGTACAGATAACGCGCGCCGGCGCGGCATCGCCATTCGTTCGGACGCCCTTCGGCAATGTTGTCCTGAAATCCGTGAATGCGGGTGAAGCTGCGCCGTTCGAGTCCCTGCATCTCGTGATAGACCGCGCGCTCATCATCCTTCAGCGGCTGCAACTGCCCCTGTCCATCATGGATAATCCCCACCGTCGAACTGAATCCCAGGGCGAGTGCGCGCTTGCCAATCTGAAGCGCGTCCTGCGGATTGCTCACGCCGCCGCCCACCACGGAATTGATGTTTACGTGAAAGTCAGCATGCTCAGCCAGAAGTTGCAGCTTCTTGTCGAGGACTTTCAGGCTCTTCTTCGAGACGTCGTCGGGGATCAGATTGTCGATCGAAATCTGCAGCCATTCCAGCCCTGCCCGATTCAGCCGCTGAATGCGATCGGCCGTCAGCAGGTAGCCGTTGGTGATCATGCCGGAGACGATGTGCCGCTTCCCCATCTGCTGGATGATGTCGTCGAGGTCCGGATGAAGCAGCGGCTCGCCCCCGCTGATCGTGATGACCGAAGTCCCCAGCGCCCCCAGCAGGTCAACTCGCCGCAGCATTTCCTCGGTCGGTACCGGTTTCGAAAAATCGTCGTATTCGTTGCAGTAGGTGCAGGACAAATTGCAGCGCCGGATTGGAATCAGATGGGCAAGCAGAGGGTGATCCGTCGAGGCTACCGCCTTGAGGATCTGCCACAACCCGCGAACGTTTCGGCCCGCCGCCTTGAAATTGCGGCGCACCCTGACTGCCGTCGACGCCATGAATATACCCAGCTACCATTCTAAGCATCCGGCAGGCGGCTGCACAATTTTCCACAGTATTCAGCGAAATTCCGGGGTCGAACGGCGATGGCAACCATGTTTCGTTTCGCATGGCCTTACCAGTTTGCTGAAAAACTCCGCCTTTGGGTGGCGCTGCGGTAAGTCGTTAATTTTGACTTGGGGTTCAGCCCTCGAGGTAGCGCCGCAGACTATTTCAGCAATCCGTTACGCCTGTTTCTTCGGCTGGCTCAGCGCGGCCACGCTTCCCTGCGTGGCCTGCAGGTAATCCGCGGGCTCGATCAGAATCTGCAGTCCCCGAATCCCCGCGGAGACCGACACCACGTCAAACAACTCCATCGTATCGTCGACGAACACAGGAAAATCCCGTTTACCTGCCAAAGCCGTAACGCCTCCGCGGATGTAGCCGGTCAGGCCTTGCAGTTCTTTGACGGGAACAAGGTGAATCTTCCTCTCGCCCGCCGCGCTTGCCAACGCCTTCAGGTCGAGTTCCTGATCTCCGGGGATTACCGCCAGACACACTCCACTGCGATCACCGCGGGCCACCAGTGTCTTGAACACCTGTTCCGCCGGCAATCCGATTTTGGCTGCAACCGTCTCCGCCGCCAGATCCTCGGGATCGACTTCGTACTCCCGGAGTTCGTAGCGAATTCCCAACTGATCGAGCAGCCGCGCCGCGTTCGTTTTAGCAGGCACACGCAAATTGTAAAACGAAAAAACCTTTTTAACCGCGGAGAACACAGGGGCACAGGCAGACCGCCCTAACCCCGGTGTATAGTTTTCAGCCAAGGAGGCCCGCCGATGCGTCTTCTACTCAATTGGGTGTTAAGTGCCCTGTCCGTCTGGATCGTCTCGCAGGTTGTGCCCGGTATTCATGTGAATAGCCCGATGACCGCTTTGATCGCCGCCCTGGTAATCGGACTGGTCAACGCGACTATCGGGATGTTGCTAAAGATCCTCACGTTTCCTCTGACAGTGTTGACTCTGGGCCTGTTCTGGTTCGTGATCAACGCCCTCATGCTCGAACTCGCCTCCGTGCTGGTGCGCGGATTCGAAGTCCACGGATTTCTCGCCGCCTTCATCGGCGCGATCGTGCTGAGCGTTGTCAGCTCGATTCTTCACTGGCTCATCATGCCCAGCCGCAAAGAGAGCTAGCCGGGATGTGATTGCTCACCAAAGGGAATTCCTGGCATCTAAATGATTGGGTTCGATATTGCATGCAAATGATGACGCGCGAAAGACTGGACCGTTCCATGAAGAAACTGGCTTTTCTCTGCACCGTCCTGCTAGCCCTCACTCCAATTGCTTTTGCCGCCGACTCCGCCACTGCTCCCGACTGGCAGCGCGATTTGCTGGCCTGGCGCGAAAAACGCGCCGCCAGTCTACAAGCGCCTGAAGGCTGGCTTTCGTTGATCGGATTGGAATGGCTCAAAGAGGGCGACAACACAGTCGGCTCCTCACCCGACAACAAAATTCAAATCGCGAAAGCTCCGCCGCACCTCGCGGTCGTGCGTCTCGATAAAAGCGGCGCGATGCGACTGCTCCACCCCGCCGGCGGATTCCCAAAGGAAATGCTGGTCGATGGCCATTCCGCCGCCGAGCAACCCCTGCTGGCGGACGACAGCCCCAATACTTCGAAGCTCTCGCTGGGCGGGTTGACGATCATCGTCATTCATCGCGATGAACGCTACGGGCTGCGGATCAAAGATGCAGACGCTCCCACTCGCACCGGCTTTCATGGACTGCACTGGTATGCGCCCGATCCCGCGTACCGCGTTCACGCGAAGTGGATTCCCTACAACCCGCCGAAGACGCTCGACATCCCGACCATTCTCGGGACGGTCAGCAAGATGCCCGCTCCGGGCGTGGCCGAATTTACGCTGGACGGTATGGTTTATCGCCTGGAACCGGTGCTCGAAGATCCGAACGACAAGACTCTGTTCTTCATCATGCGCGACACAACCAGCAAGAGCACTACTTATGGCGCGGGACGATTCCTGAACACGGATTTTCCCGACCACGGCCTTACTCAGCGGGGCGAGATCTGGCTCGACTTCAATCGGCTGTTTAATCCGCCCTGTACCTTCACGCCCTATGCGACATGCCCATTGCCGCCGGTGCAGAATCGTTTGACCGTCGCCATCCCCGCCGGAGAACAGCGCTATCACGATTAGCAGATGAACGGAACGAGCACTCTGCGCTACATTAAATTCTCAGTTTTGTTCGGAGCGTTTCATGAAATGGCTTCTGGTAATCCTGTGTGCGGTTGGAATCACCGCGGCTTCACTCGCCTTGCGCGAGCACTACCGCGAAGGGGATTCCCCATGCAGCATCAATGAACGCTGGGACTGCGGGATCGTAAACAAGAGTCCGTTCGCGGTAATCGCGGGCATTCCCGTGGCTGTGATCGGAATCGCGGGATATCTATTGCTCGGCGCGCTTGCTTTCCTGCGAGCCTACCGTTTTCTGCTGCTCGCCGCGCTCCCGGCGCTCGCCTTCTCGCTCTATCTCGCCCACATCGAAGCCCGCGTTCTGGGGGTGTGGTGCATTTACTGCGCAATTTCCCTCGGAGTCATTTCCCTGGTAACCCTGCTGGCTCTACTCACTGTCATCGCGCTCTCGATGAGTCGAACCGAGAGTGCCTGAGAAGAGTGCGTGATTTCTTGGCTGGCTAGGCGCTTCGCCGGTTTGCAGCTTCATCTTCTTCATTTCTGCGATCGCTTGCACGTTTACGGAAGACAGCCCGCACCCCTTCCCGCCAGTGTTCGTCAATTCCGAACAACTCCCATTCAATCTCGGGCGAAAGATACCGCAGGACGGCATCGGTAGCAGGATGCACGTGGAACGCGGGTGCGACCAGCAGCAACAGTGGTTTTCGCGACGACAGGTCGATTCCCGGAAAGTATCCAAACTTGCGAAACTCGCCGCGCTCCTGATGCCATGCCACGCGCGCCCAGTAGTCCACACCCTGCAACGGCAGATGGATATCTTCGTCAGCCTTGAGTTCGACGACGGCGAGCCGGTTCTCGCGGGTGATCGCGAGAACATCGATCATGGCGCGGTCCACTCCCGAAAAAGCAGGCACCTGCGAATAGGCGCAGTCGATGCGCAGGCGTCCGTCGAGCGCTTCGAGCTTCTTGAAAACCAGCGACTCCAGCCAGCGCTCCGGATGCATCCTCCAGAGAGGATGCGGCTTGGGTCCGTCCTTGTGGCGGATGCTGGCGGCGAGGCGCATCAGGTCGATGAACTGCGCCTCGTTGCTGTCGTCGAGCACACGCTCTTCTGGTCCGACGCCAAAGACGATTTCCTGGCCGCTTTGAAAATTTCGCGGATCATGGGCAATCCGGGCCTGGGCAAATTCCAGCCCACGGAGACGAAACGAAACGACTGCGGGCGAGAGCACGGCGAAATCGCACTGCGGAAGGACCGCCCGAACACGCACGATCGATTCGGCGAAGCGCTCGCAGGTCGCGGCTTCATCGGTTGCCCGGACCAGGCGCGTGCTCAGGTTTCCGCAAGCGATGTCGGTAAAAGAGAGAGCGTCTTCGCCTTCGTCGAATTCGTGCAGTTGCCATTTTGCGGCCGTGGGATGCAGATGTGCCATGCGCTGCCGGGTCAGTGCGGCAGTTCCCTTGGGCAAAATGATCGCAAGTCCTTCGACCACGCGGCGATCTCTTTGGGCGAGCCGGCAGGCATCGAGCCAGAGAAGTCCGCAAGTCAAGCCTCTATCGATCGTGCTCTGCGTTTCCTGTTCGTTCACTCCCACGACGGCCAGAGCACGCTGGCCTTGCTGGAGGAGTCCGCGCAAATACGCAGGACCAAACGACCGGTGCAAGTCCATGTTGGTGGAGAGACGCGAAACTGTCCATCCGGGAAAATGCCGCGCCAGGGCTCGCTGGATGCGCGCGGCATAGGCGACGCGTGCGGTTTGCCGCGCCGCCGGCGAGCGCCGGTCGCGATCGCGAAAGAAGTCCAGTCTGGTCGGACGGTTCTGACCCATGCGCTGCACTTGCAGGCGAAGAGATGTCCCTTTGATCTCGGCATCAAGCACGCGGCGAACAACGTTGCGCTCACTCGACCACAGATGCAGCAGGCACTTGTTGTATTCGCCCGAGATGAAATACTTCGACTCCGCAAGGTCAAAGGCGACGGCACCATCCTCCACCACGAGCGCGGCCCGCGCTCCGGCGAGGAAGTCCGCGATCATCTGACGAAGCGAATCAGGGGTCATGGGCCGATTCTCGGCTAGTTGCCGGTTCGCGTCTGTGACGCGTGAACCAGCAGTTTGTGAGGAATTGGCCCTGCTTCGCGTCCCTTTCCCGAATGCCATTTCGGGAGGGGATTTAGTTCTATAATTTGACTTCTGACTTCTGCAATTTCAGTCCCCCGCCCGTCATGGGATAATGGGCGCAGGCGGGGCCGAGTCGTTTCCCGGCAGAGGGCATCCAAATAACGTGACGGAAAACCAAAAGCATTTCTTCTTCGAGCACTACGGCCTTTCGAATCAAGATCTTGAGAAGTATCTCGCGGCGGCGCTGTCAGCCGGCGGCGACTACGCGGACATCTATTTCGAGTATCTGACCTCGACCTCGCTTCTGGTCGACGAGTCCATGGTCAAGTCGGCCTCGCAAGGCATTTCGGCAGGCTGCGGCGTGCGCGTGGTTTCGGGCGAACGCACTGGCTATGCCTACACGGACGACCTGACCCCGGCTCGCATCCTGCATGCGGCCCGTACCGCGGCGCTGATTGCCAGTGCGCCTGCCAAGGAAACGGTGACCGGGTTCCAGCAGAATCCGGCGCGCAGCTTGTATCCGGTGGCGCTGCCTTCAGTGGATGCCGAGATCACGGCGAAAGTCGAACTGCTGATGCGGGCTGACCGCACGGCGCGCGCGTTCGATCCGCGCATTAGAGAAGTTCGCGCCAGCTACGCGGACGAACTCCGCAACATTCTTGTCGTTGGATCCGACGGCACATTCGCTGAAGACTCGCAGCCGCTCGCGCGCATGAACGTTTCCTGCATCGCCAAGGCCGAACCGACTTCCGGACGCGGCACCTCCGGCGGCGGCGGGCGCGTGGCGCTCGACTTCTTTTTCGGTGAGAAGACCCCGGAACATTTCGCGAAAGAAGCTTCGCGGCAGGCCATTCTCCAACTCGATGCCCGCGAAGCTCCGGCTGGAGACATGGAAGTGGTGCTCGGTCCGGGATGGCCGGGCGTGCTGCTGCACGAGGCGGTTGGTCACGGGCTCGAAGCTGATTTCAATCGCAAGAAGACCTCCGCCTTCGCCGGCCTGATTGGCAAGCGCGTGGCCAGCGAGAAGTGCACGGTTGTCGACAATGGCACAATGCCGTGGCGTCGCGGATCAATCAATGTCGACGATGAAGGCCAACCCACGCAGGAAACCGTGCTCATTGAAAACGGAATCCTGAAGGGCTACCTGAGCGACAAACTGTCGTCAAAGCTGATGGGCCTGGCCGATACCGGCAACGGACGCCGCGAGAGCTACGAACACATCCCCATGCCGCGCATGACGAACACCTACATGCTTGCGGGGCAGGATGATCCCGAAGATATCATTCGCTCGGTGAAGAATGGCATCTACGCCGTGAACTTCGGCGGCGGCCAGGTCGATATCACGAATGGCAAGTTCGTCTTCTCGGCCTCGGAAGCCTATTTGATCGAAGATGGCCACGTTACGGCGCCGATCAAGGGCGCTACCCTGATCGGCAATGGGCCGGATGTGCTCACTCGTGTCTCCATGGTCGGAAACGATCTCAAACTCGACGAAGGTGTTGGAACCTGCGGCAAGGATGGACAGGCTGTGCCGGTGGGCGTCGGCATTCCTACGTTGAAAGTGGACCGATTGACGGTCGGCGGCACAGCACGCAAAGAGACCAGCGGTTACATGCAGTAAGAACGCTTTCACCACGGAGACCAAGAGAAAGCAACTTTTGAATTGTTTCTCCATAAACGCCGCAGCCTGATTCACGGCCATGTAGCAACAAAGAACTTGGTTTCCTCCGTGGCTCTGTGTCTCCGTGGTAGGTTTGAACTTTCATAATGACAACAACTCTGGAATCGAATCCGCAAGTCGCAACCGACCTGAAGTCCCTCGCCACCGATGTCGTCCGTCGCGCCATACAGGGCGGCGCGTCCGCTGCCGAATGCGTTGTCCGCGAGGGCGACGAATTCTCGACCGTCGTCCGTCTCGGTCAAGTTGAAACGCTGAAAGAGGCCGGCTCGCGCTCGATCGGCGTACGTGTATTTTTTGGACAGCGCGCGGCCTCCACTTACTCCAGCGATTTTTCGGCTGCGGGCATCGAGCGCATGCTGAAGTCAGCGCTGGAACTGGCGAAGATCACGTCCGAAGATCCGTTCGCGGGAATTCCAGACGCCTCGAAACTCGGGACGCTCACCGGCAATCTCGATCTCTATCATGAAGATGTGTACTCGCTGCCGGGCTCGGCACGCATCGACTATGCTCGTCGCGCCGAGAAAGCCGCGCTTGACGTAGACCCGCGCATCAAGAATTCCGATGGCGGATCATTCGACGCCGCCACCGGCCGCAAGGTGCTCGCTAACTCGCATGGTTTTGTCGGCGACTATAAGCGGTCGTATTGTTCAGTCTCGGCGGTTCCGATCGCGCAGGATGATGCCGGCAACATGCAGCGCGATTATTGGTATTCGGTGGCGCGCACTCTCTCAAAGCTCGACCCGGCGGAAGAAGTTGGACGAGAAGCGGCGCGGCGCACGTTGCGCCGGTTGGGCGCGCGCAAGGCAAAGACGGCGCATGTCCCGGTCGTGCTCGACCCGATGGTGGCCACTTCGATGCTTGAGCACATCTTCGAAGGCGTCAACGGCGACTCGGTGTATCGTGGCGCATCGTTTCTCGCCGGCAAACTGGGCGAGCAGATTGCAGGCAGCAACATCAATGTGATTGACGACGGAACCATCGTCGGCGGCTTCGGTACGTCGCCGTTCGACGGCGAGGGCATCCCGACACGCCGCACGGTCGTGATAGAAAACGGCGTACTGAAGTCATACCTGCTGAATACTTACACGGCCAAGAAGCTGGGCCTGGAGACCACGGCCAACGCATCGCGGGGACTGGCGGGAACTCCGGGAATCGGCCCGGGCAATTACTTTCTGCAAGCTGGCAAGAAGGCACCCGAGCAGATTATCGGCGACATCAAGGACGGCCTCTACGTCACCGAGTTTCTCGGCATGGGCGTGAACCTGGTCACCGGCGACTACTCCCGCGGCGCGTCAGGACAGTGGATCGTGAACGGCGAGCTGGCGTATCCCGTCGAGGAAATTACGGTCGCGGGAAACCTGCAAGACATCTTCAAGAACATCTCCGAGATCGGCAGCGATCTCGAATTCCGCGGCAGCGTGGCCTCGCCCACGATCCGAATCGACGGCCTCACGGTCGGGGGAGAGTAGGTCCAGCAGCCTGACTGGCACATGCCCTTGGTAATTTGTTATTTCAAGGTCGCGTCCCTAATCTTAATCTTGTCTTGAAGCAATCCTTAAGAGGTGAGATCTCGTGCGCTTGAAATTTTCCCTTTGTTTTATCGCTGCGGTTTCGCTGCTCCTGTCTTCCGTGGCTCTCGCCGATGATGATGACGATCATGGCCATCACCGCGGCCACGAAAAACATCACAAGCATGACAGGGATGATCGCGACGGTTACCGCTATAGCGATCACGACCGCGACGAAATACGCGGCTGGTATCACGACCAACGAGACCTTCCGCCCGGACTTGCCAAGAAGGATCGCTTGCCACCTGGGCTGGAGCGGCAGCTGCGTGTCCGCGGTACGCTTCCTCCCGGATTACAGGACAGGATGAGGCCGTGTCCGCCTGAATTGGAGCGGCGACTACCTCCGCCTCCGGTCGGTTACGCCAACGTCGTGATTGGCGGCCACATCGTGCTGGTAAATCGCAACACCCACATTGTGCTCGACATCTTCCACCTGGAATAGTCGAGCCTGGCCCTTAGTCCCTCTCCCACCGGTTGTTGGCCTCGGCTCGCATACCTGCGCCACCTCCCGATCCTCCGTCAGCCTCTCGCTTCTTCTGCCACTCGGATTCGGTAAGCACTGTGATCGCTTCCAGCTTGTTTTTCTTCAAAGCAGGATTGATTGTGGCCAGATTTTTTTCTGCCGTCTTCTGGAACTCGGTCACGATGTCTTCCAGTTCGTGCGCGAGTGAGGCGGCGCGCGCAGTCTGGTATTCCGTGGGACGGCCTTCGTAGTTGTTGACGTTGCCGTAGAGCTGTCCGAGAAGTTCGCGGATGCGTTCTTCTCCGGTGATGGCGCCGCCTTCTTTCGTGGCGACGATCTTCGACCGCAGCTCTTCGCACTTGGCCGCCAGTTGCTGGAGCTGTGCCCGCAGCGGACTTTTCTCCGGCAATTTAGCGGCAAGTTCGATCGCGTTGCGATGAACGCCTTCGATTGCGTCGACGGTGTACGTCATGTGTTCGATCGATTTGTAGACCTTCATGGTCAGATCGAACTGCGCCTTGCGGTCGTCGACGGAGTACTTTGCGCGCGGGTCGAGGACAACGTTGAGCTTCTCCGTATAGACGTTGTCCCCCTTCGTCATCTTCACGGTATACGTTCCGGGAAGCATGCGTGGGCCGATCGCAGCTTCGAACAGTGCGTTGGCAGCCGGAGGAACAGCCGGCGGTTTCACTCGCATCGACCAGCTGGCGCGGTTCAGGCCGCGGTGTTTGCTGCCGGTGATGTTGTCGACCACTCTACCGTTCTCGTCGAGAATTTCGATCTTCAGGTCGCCAAAAATGTGGCGGCCGCGCTGGTAGTAGGTGATCTGCGCCTCGTTCGGACGGCTGCGCCCGGTGAAACTCTCGTCGCCCTCTGCCCATCCGCCATTCGCCTGGAAGTATTGGATTCCGGGCTTGCCGGGAATGAGCGCCGCTTCCTTCGACATCAGGTCCGGAGTGAGAGCGCGCCAGGGACTGATGTCGTCGATGATCCAGATACCGCGTCCATGGGTTGCGAGAACCAGATCGTTCTCGCGAGCCTGTACTACGATGTCGCGCACTGGCACGGACGGGAAGTCAGTGCCTTTGTACTGGGCCCACTTCTGGCCGCCGTCGACGGAAATCCAGAGGCCGAATTCCGTACCCAGAAAAAGTAGATTGGGATTGACGGTGTCTTCCGTAATGACGTGCGCGAAGCCGCGGACACCGCTTCCTTGCACGCCCAGCGCGCTCCAGGTCTTGCCATAGTCGGTGGTTTTGTACGCGTACGGTTTCAAGTCGCCGAAAGTGTGCCGATCGAAGGTGGCGTAGGCGGTACCTTCGTCGAAGTGGCTGGCGGCGACTGTGGAGACCCAGGAATTTTTCGGCAAGTCGGGGTTGCCGACGACGTTCGTCCAGTTCTTCGCGCCGTCACGGGTGATCTGCACATTGCCGTCATCGGTGCCGACCCAGATGATCTGTCCGTTCTTCGGCGACTCGGAAATGGAGTAGATGGTGGTGTGCATTTCCGCCGCCGAGTTGTCGATCGTGATGCCGCCCGATTCTTCCTGTTTCTGTTTCTCCGGATCGTTGGTTGTAAGGTCGGGAGAAATGCGGTCCCACGATTGGCCGTGGTCGCGCGACCGGAACAGGTATTCCGCTCCGATGTAGATGGTCCCTTTTTCGTTGGGGCTCATGTGGATAGGCGTGTTCCAGTTGAAGCGCAGTTTCTTTTCGCCGTAGTTCGGCAAAGGTTTGATGGAACGGCCATCGAGCGAGTGGCGGTTGACGCGGCCAATCTCGCCCCCTTGCGCTTCGGCGTAAATGTAGTCGGGATCGCCGGTGTCTTCGAAGATCCAGAAACCATCGCCGCCAAAAACGTTCTCCCACCGCGAATACGAAATGCCGCCCGGATAAGACGAGTCACCTACCCATGCGCTGTTGTCCTGCAATCCGCCGTACACGTGGTACGGATCGGAATTGTCGGTGCTCACGTGGTAGAACTGCGAGACAGGCAGGTTCAACTGGTGTTTCCACAAGTTGCCGCCGTCTTCGCTGCGCCAGAGTCCGCCGTCGTCGCCCGCGATGACCACGCTGGGATTGTTGGGATTGATCCACACATCGTGGAAGTCTCCGTGCGCGCCGCCGGAAACGCGGCTGAAACTCTTTCCGCCATCGCTGCTCAGGAGAAGAATGAGATCCGGTTTGAAGATGCGATTTTCATCCTTCGGATCGACGATCAGGTTGCCGAAGTAAAACGGCCGCCAGATCATGTAGTTGCTGGCGTCGAGTTTGGTCCAGCTTGCGCCACCGTCGTCGGAACGGTAGAGCGCGCTCCTCTTGGCTTCGATGTTCGCATAAACAACCTGCGGCTTCGAGGGTGCGACAGCCACGGCGATGCGTCCCCAGGGCTTGGCGGGCAGGCCCTTGGCGTTGCTGTCGGTGATTTCCGTCCAGTGATCGCCGCCATCGGTGGATTTGAACAATCCACTGCCGACGCCCCCGGAGCGGAAGGTCCATCCCTGCCGTCGGAAGTCCCAGGTGGATGCGTAAATCGTTTTCGGTTCCTTCACGCTGCGGCTCATGAGTCCGCAACCGGTGGAGGCGTTCGCACCAGCCAATACTTTCTTCCAGGTCTTGCCGCCATCGGTGGTCTTGAACACGCCGCGCTCATCGTTATCGTTCCAAAGATGACCCGTCGCGCAGACCAGCACGGTGTTGCCGTCGGTGGGATCGACAAGAATTTTCGCAATGTGCTCAGTGTCCTTCAGACCGACGTTGCTCCAGTTCTCGCCGCCGTCGGTGGACTTGTAAACGCCGTCGCCCACCGAGACACTGTTCCGTGTCCAGGCCTCGCCCGTGCCGACCCAAACGGTCTTGGAATTTGAGGGGTCGATGGCGATCGCGCCGATCGACTGCAGGCTCTCGCGGTCGAACACGGGCTTGTATGTGGTGCCGCCATTGACCGACTTCCACACGCCTCCGCTGGCCGCTCCCACAAATACCGTCAGCCGGCCCTTTTCTTCCACCGCGTCGATGGCGGCGATACGGCCGCTCATCACAGCCGACCCGATGTTGCGGGCCGGCAGGCCGGAGACAGTGGCGGAATCGTACTTATAAGCAGCCTGGGCAACGGCCAGGGACGCCATACTCAGCGCGGCACAGGCTACGGACAACATCAGGTTGATCAAGGATTGCGATCGGCAAACGCGAGCATTCATGTTCAGAAGTCCTCTTCGATGTGAGGGTCGAGACAGCGAGATTTCATTTCCAGCGATTCGCGGCACGGCTATTTCTTGTCCGCGGCGGCTTTGGGTGCCTGCTTGAGGGACGCGGGCACGGCAAAATGGGCGGGGTCGATCGCTATGTTGACTTCGATCTTCTCCACTGTGAGAGTCTGCGCTCCGGGATTATTCTTCGTCCCGATGGCCGACGAAAACGGAAACATGACGCCGTTGACCGGCTTGTACGAACCGTAATCAACGATGCGCTCGCGAACCGAGCCGCGAATAAACTGCTGCACTTCTTTTCGGATTTCAAGGAAGGTATCGGGATCAAGGTAGTAGTAAACGATGTCGCCGTTCTTCAGCGTTACCTTCAGCCGCAAGGCGTCGTCCCCATCGACGATATCGTGTCCAAGATATTCGACGGTGTTGCCCTTTTCCTTGTAGTCGATCATCGGGTTGTCGAAGTCGGCGTCGAGCTGCATGTCGCGCAGGTCGTCTTCTCCCAGAAGTTCAGGATCCTTGTGGCCCTGGAAGGGCTGAATCTGCCAGCCGGCGGTGCCGTCATAGGCCTGCACGGCGGTCATGCCCTGAATGGAGAAAGTCTCCCGCACCATGTTAGGACGCTGGTTTTCCTGCATCCCCTGCGCCCGGAATCCTCCGCCGAGGTCTAACTTGCCGGTCTGGCGTACGGACTTAATCGCCTTAATCTTGTCCATCCCACCTTTGGCCTGGATGTTCTTTGCGATGAGTTCGTCGGCGGTTTGCGTGTGGGCGGCGATACTGAGACATGTGACAGCGAGCAGCACAATCACTGCGTGACGCATCAAGCAGACTCCTGAGTTTAGGGACTTGGAAGGCCCGGGAACAATGGACAGACTACTGTACTTGGTAGTAGACGCATCTGCCAAGCAGAGGTGAGCACAATTTGTTGTCAGGCTCTGTCTGGAGGCGTGTCGTAGCGGATCGCGTAGCCGACGCGCGTCCTCCGCGGGTCTTCTTTGACGACGGTTAAGTACAAAGGTCGCGGAAATCCCTCGAGCCTACTCCGCCACTCTCTTATGGCGCATGACCTCGCCCCGAGCCGCGTCCGGAGCGTGCGCAGTCATCTCCTTCGGAGCGCTCTCGATGAAGGCGTTGCCGCCGCGCAAGAAACCCCTGACTTCGCCGGTCTGCGCGTCGCGCAGCATCAGCACAGGATAGCGGTCAGCGTCCCAGACCATCTGCGCCGCGCCGTTAGGAGCGTCTTGGATGTGAACTCCGCTTTGGAAGTCAGCTGCCTCGTTCACCGTGCGCCGCGCCAGTTCCTGGTTGCCGGATTTCACGTGCATCGACTGCATCGACGCCAGAATTTCCGGCTTCAGAGGCACGACGAACGAGAACATCTGCACTGTGCTGTCGTCGGGTCCGTCGGCGACTTCAGGGGCACTGAAGGGCACGCGGGCGAGAACATGCCCCATTGCATCGCGGGCTTCCCACGTGTAGGGGCCGGGCGCGGCAATGTTGCGATTCGCGGGAATGCGGAATGCTGGTTCAAGAGTGATCTGACCGTTGACAATCCGGCCCCAGACCAGGAGGCCGTCGCCAATGACTACGTCTCCTTGTGTGTCTGGCGAGATGTCGCCAATCGAGCTTCCCAGGCGGTAGTTGTACTCGGAGACGTACACGTAGTCGCTGATCCACTGCGGTGAGCAGTAAGCCATCACATCCGTGTAGGCCGCCGAAGCCTTCAGATTATTGCTGGAGGCAAAAACATCTCAGCCCGGAACACCAATGATCGCTCCGGGATATGGATAGTTAGGATCGGGGCTACTGGCACCACCGCAGGGACTGTGTGGCCGGTTGAAGTTGTGCCCTTCTTCGTGAGCAAACACGCTTGCGAAGCTGCCGTTCGCATCCCAGCCGATAGCTGCCGGAAATCCGATCCAGCCCAGGCCGGCAATGCCGCTGCTATAGCCCGCATGAAGGGCGCCGAAGTAGTAGCGATCAGTGACGTTGTCTGCGGACCGCTTCGCGGTCACTTCGTTCAGAATGGTGCTCCATACGTTGATGTCATTTGTGACGCTGCTGACGCTCGAAACCATTGGGCTCCCCACGATCACATCGATCGCATCCGGGACCGGATGAATGCGCTTGGCAAAGTCGACCCAGTCCATCTTGGTGCGCGGCGAAGTCTGGACGTTTCCGGTACTGGAGCCGGTCTGCACCGGAACCAGTGTCACTTTCCAGGGCTTGACGTTCTGAACATTGAGGTTCTGCGTGAACGTGTTGTTCGTTTCGTCGGTTTCCGGGATCACATTCGCCGGATCGACGGTCGCGGTCACCTGCGTGGAAGGCAAAATCCAGGACTGGTCCACGGCCGCATTCCACGATGCCGCCGCGTTCTCCGGATCGATGCTGAGCGGCACGGAACTCCCGCCCGCGTTGATCGTGAGGGTATGCGTGGTCGCGCCTGTCTTGAAGTCTACTTTCACCTGCGGAGTTACAGTGTTGGCCTGGTTCGCCTTGACGAATACGCGGACCCACGCGCTGCGGCCTTGCACCAGCGGCACGACGGGGTTCGGATACTCCTGCGTCGCCTGCGTGATGTAGAGCCCTTCGATACTGAGATCGAGCGCAGTACCGGCGGTCACCGTGAAATCAGCAGCCGACGTTGCGGTTCCGCTGGCGGTTGTGACCGTGACCTTGCCGGTGGTCGATCCGTTGGCAACAGTTGCAGTGATTTGCGTCGCGCTGTTGACCGTGAAGCTGGCGGCCGAAGTCCCGTTAAATTTGACCGAGGACACACTGCCGAAATTGGTGCCGGTGATCGCGACCGCTGTTCCCACCGCACCCGTGCCGGGACTTAACGAGGAGATCGTGGGCGGAGGAAGTGGCACGGCATAGAGGCCGCTGGAAAAGCCGATTCCATTCGGCGTTGTCACGCTGATCTTGCCGGTGGTGGTGCCGCTGGCGACCGTCGCGGTGATCTGCGTGTCACTGTTTACCGTGAAGCTGGCCGCCGCCGTCGCGGTGAATTTCACTGAAGTCGCGCGGGTGAAGTTCGTCCCGGCAATCGTGACCGACGTTCCAGCGGCACCGCTGGTAGGCGTAAAGCTCACAACGGTGGGCAGGCCAAGAACTGTAAAGACGGTGGACGAGGGCGCCGTGCCGGCTAGCGTCGTGACCATGATCTGGCCGGTGGTCGATCCACTGGCGACAGTGGCAGTGATCTGGGTTGGGCTATCGACCGAGAAGCCAGCGGCTGCTTTCCCGTTGAATGTGACGGCGGTTGCGCCGGTGAAATTTGCACCCGTTACAACCACGGCCGTGCCCGCCGCGCCGGAGGTGGGAGTAAAGCTGCTGATCGTCGGGTGCGTGGGTTTCGGCGTATCGTTCGACGCCGCGCTTCCGCATGCCATCATGATCAGGAACAGGCTGGCAGCAATCAGAGCCAAGCCTAATTGCCGGGCGCGTCCCACAAGGTCACTCTTGGCTAACTGATTGTTAATAAAGGACGAACGGTTTGCAAGCGCAGTTGTTCCCCGCGGCGTAAACATGGAACATTGTTCGGGGTCTGCCGGGGAACCTCAAGGGTGCAGGAGTGCAAGGAGCCTTGCGCAAATGGGCTTGTACCATGGCGACTTCCGCGGCCTGTGGCCCCGAGACGCCGTGGACTACCGCACCACGGCTTACGGCATTTCACGCAAGGCTTGCAGCAGTTCCTCGACATTAGGCAGCTGGTCGAGCGGATACACCCGGACGAACGCGATCTTTCCCGATTTGTCCACGATGAACGAGGCCCGCTCACTGATCCCGGGAACAGGAGATCCCTCTCGCAGAATATCGAACTGCTGCGTGACGTCTCCATGAGGATAGAAATCAGCACAGAGCGGAATCTTGACCGAGCCGACCTCCCGCTCGCGCCAAGCGACGTGACTCGGAATCGAATCTACGCTGATGTCCAGAACCTGGGCATTGAGGGCCGCGAATTCTTTGCTGCGCGCATCGAATTCCGGCACCTGCACCGCTCAAGTCGGCGTCCAGTCGAGCGGATGAAAGGTGACCACGAGGTGCTGTTTGTCCAGATAGTCACGCGAACGAATCGTGATCTGAGTCTCCCCGGCAACGGCAGGGAGTTCAAAATCAGGCGCGGCATCTCCGGGGTTGAGAGGCATAGATCAGGTCAGAGGTGAGAGAACAGATTGCAGAGGTTAAACCGCACCACTACGATCTATATCGCAAAACTGCGGCCCGCTCCTCACGTCTGCAACCTTGATTCTACCTCTGACCTGCCTTTCTACCTCTGCAATCTCACCATTAACCTCTGACCTGCTTTTCATCTCTGACCTAATTTTTACATTCCCTTAACAATTACCCCTGTCACTCGCCGTTAACATTTGCAACATGGCATCGGAGCCCTTAAAGATCACGGTTACGAACGGTTCAGCGGAAGGAATTCGTATTTTCAAGCTCGCTGGGCCCTTGATTCTCACCAACTTGTTCGACTTTCAGGCGAAGGTCCGGGAGGACAGCTCGCGAGCCCTGATTCTCGACTTCACCGCGAGTCCGCTGATTGATTCCGCGGGAATCGGCGCGTTGGTCGGAGCCTACGTGAACCGTCAGAAAGACGGACGCAGGCTTGCGTTGGTGGGCGTCAACAAACGGATTCATGACGCGCTTGAAATTACCCGGGTGGAGAGCCTGTTCAGATTTTATGGTTCGATCGCGGAAGCCGAACAGGCCCGCGACTGATTTCCACAAGGCTGATTTCCTACAAAGTAGAAAGGCGGCCCGTAAGGCCGCCCTCATTGAATTTTAAATTTTGGTGCGTGGTTTAGACGCCCTTGACGTTCTCCGCTTGCCAGCCTTTCGGACCTTTTACGACATCGAACTGGACCGACTGACCTTCCTGCAGGCTGCGAAAACCGTTGGACTGGATGGCGGAGAAGTGCACGAATACGTCTTCGCCGTTCTGGCGGCTGATGAAACCATAGCCTTTGGCATCGTTAAACCACTTTACTGTTCCTGTTTCCATACTGGTGCTTGTGTTCCTTTGTGTTGAAATATGCGCTGAGTGTTCGCAGAATCGTGCAGGCAGGTCACGCTGTAGAGCGGGGTACTGCTTACAACCGCAAAAAATCAAACGCAAGTAAATTGTATCGAATTTGCCATGTGAAACGCTACCCATCCTGCACCTTACTAAGGTAAGCACCGGGTAATCAGCGGGTTACAAGGACGCCGTCCAGGTTGCAACTTTTCGACGCCGTGATGGATCATAGACCCATGACCCTGCGAAGTGGAACCTGGCGGCTGGCCACCGCCTGCATGGTGGTTTGCGCTGCTCCCTTGCTGGCGCGTGCGGGCATCATTGACGACGTACGAGTGCAAGTCGGCCAGAACAGCTATGCCGCCGCCGAAGGCGAGTTGCGCGATTACCGCACCCAGCATGGAGTAACTCCGGAATACGTCGAGGCCTACTCCTGGGTCGCCCGCGGCGCTGCCTCCATGAAACAGTGGAGTCAAGCGTCAAACTACGCCCTGCAAACTCAGAAGCTGTGCGAGCAATTGCTGGCGAAACAAAAACTCGACGCCGAACCACATCTTCCCATCGCGCTCGGCGCGTCGTATGAAGTCCAAGCACAGGCTCTGGCGGAAACGGGCAAGCGCACCGAAGCCACCGCCCTGCTGCGCGCGGCATTGGTCAAGTATGGGAATACGTCGATCCGGGCGCGTTTGCAAAAGAACCTGAATCTGATTTCTTTCGTAGGACAGCTGGCCCCGGCGTTGCAAGCAACGGAGTTTCTGGGAAACAAGCCGCCTACGCTCGCTTCGCTGAAGGGTTCTCCCGTGCTGCTGTTTTTCTGGGCGCACTGGTGCGTAGACTGTAAAGGCGAAGTCCCGATCATCGCGCGCCTGAAACAGGAGTTCTCGTCGTCCGGGCTGGCGGTCATCGGCCCAACCCAACTCTACGGATACGCAGCCCAAGGCAACGACGCCACGCCCGCGCAGGAGAAGACTTATATCGAATCCGTGCGCCAGCGTTACTACGCCAGTCTGCCGGACATGCCTGTACCCCTCAGCAAGCAGAACTTCAACACCTACGGCGCCAGCACCACTCCGACTCTGGTGATCCTGAATCGCGCGGGACAAGTGGCGATGTATCATCCCGGCGCGATGCCGTATGAGGAACTGCGGGCTGAGGTGGAGAAGGCAAGCCGCTGAGGGCATCCTCGTCCGGATGCGATCTGATTTTGGGTGGCGCAGCGGTTTACCGCTGCGAAAGGGAGATTCTTTAATTCCGGGCTTCAGGCCCGAGGTACGCCGCCCGGAATTTGAGTAGCCTCTTGGGCCCGCCGAATTCTCTGACTACTGATCCGCCGAGACTGTTTGCTCGAAGTCCAACCCCCAGAGGCTAAAGCCAAAACTAGATTATGGTCACATCGCAGTGGTAAACCGCTGCGCCACCCAAAAGCGAGCTACTTCAGTCCCGTCACCACGTACGCTTGCGACAGCACGCGCGTGTAGACGTAGGCATAGGCCGAACTGTCGGCTGAGAAACGAGGTGCGCCCATTGACGAGATACCCGAGGTCTCTGAGCCAAAGGTCTTCCATAATTCCATCTTGCCGGTTGTGATGTTCACCTTGTAGACCTTCGCGGTGCTCTGATTCCCCCTGCCGGAGGACACGTAGATCGAAGTGCCGTCGGGCGTCCAGCCCGTGCTGTAGAACGTCGAATCCAGGCCAGGGATCGGCTTCAGCGTGTTTTCTTCGAGGTTCCAAATACCGAATTTTCCGTCCGGTCCCAGGACCGCCGTGCTGCGGCCTTCCGGCGAGAGACGCACGCCAGCGACGCCCTCGGGAGTAATCGGCTTGGAAGTGCCGCTACTCAAATCGATGATGTAGTTGCGCGCGCCGTGTCCCGCCTCAATCCCAGAAGCAAGCAACTGCTTGCCGTCCGGAAGCCATGTGACCCGCCCATAGCTGACAGAATCGTGTGTGAGTTGGCGGGTCTCCCCCGCCCCGGTCGGTACCAGGCTCAACGGGCCGCCTTTGGCGGGTCTTGTAATCACCCATTTTGCGTCCGGCGAAATCGCCATGCCGCTGCCTTCGCCGATGCGCGAGGGAGGCGAGCCGTCGGTATCCCGCAGGAACACCGTGTAGTTCGGGCCACCACCATCGCCTTCTTCGTCGAACAGGATTTTCTTCCCATCGCGGCTGAGGTCGTTGAGGATCGACCACCCGAACCATCCCAACTCATGCTCTTCTTTGCCCCCCGGCGCCACCCCGCGGATTCCGATCCGCTGTTGGTTCGCCACCATCAGCGTGATTCCATTCTGGATGTCTTCGAGCCACGCGCCTCCGGGGATATTGGTGATCGTGCGCAGCTTGCCGGAAAGTGTGACCGCGCGCGGGTTGGCATTGCTGCCGCTGCCGCTGGAGGTGAACCATACCTCATCACCACTTGGCGACCACAGTACACCCTGGAGCGAGGTCCACCCGGTCGAAAGCTGCTTCTGCTTGTTGTTGTCCGAGCCGTCGGCGCGAATCACCGAAACGCCACCCTGATCGTCGCCACCAGTGTTTCCATGATCGGCAAAGGCGACCCACTTGCCGTCCGGCGAAATCTTGGGGTGGCTGATCCAGTTGATGCTGTCGAGCAGTACCTTGCCAATGGGATATTCCAGACGCCAGTGATTGTTTTCCGGTGTGTAACGCACAACCGCCAGACTTTCACCGTTAGGAGACCAGTCGGCGTCCTGCACATTTTCGAGGATTTCGCGAGGCGTGCCGCCGCTGAGCGGAACCCGCGCCAGCGTGCCGGTGCGGGCATACCCGCCATAGAACGTCGAGTTGAGCCGGATCGCCAGTTCTCCTCCTTTGGAAATGGAGAGCAGTTCGGCGTCTTTCAAATTGAGCTCGCGCGCACCCGGATCGTCGGTGCGGGCCAGGTAAAGCTGGAAGCCACTGCCCTCCCAGGAGGCGCTGTAGACGATGCTGCCGTCGGGAGTGAAGCGGGCGTTGCCGACCAGGCCCGTACGAAACGTGATCTGCTTGTATTCGGCGAGCGGGGCCTTGCCTCCAGCCCGACCCAACCACCAGCCAATACCAATCATGGCCACTGCGAGGGCGATTCCGGTCATCAGATAAACCAATTTTTGGCGATCGGGAGCAGTCGACTCCAACGGCGTGGCTCGCGTGCTGGTGCTGGAAACTCCCGAGAGATGCTCCAGATCGAATGCGATGTCGCTGGCGGAATGAAAGCGCGCTTCCGGATTCTTCTCCAGGCAATGATGCACAATGCGCTCGAGCGCCGGCGACACGTTGCGATTGGTCTCGGCCAGTTCCGCCGGCTCTTCCTTCAGGATCGCGCTCATCGTGTCGGCAGGAGTCTCGCCGTGGAACGCGCGCTTGCCGGAGATCATCTCGTAGAGAATCGCGCCGAAACTGAAAATGTCGGAACGGGGATCAAGCGCCTGTCCACGCACCTGTTCCGGCGACATATAGCCGGCTGTACCCATCACAACGCCCGCTTCGGTGCCATGGGTAACAGTTGCCATCGCGGGACTGGAAGGGGAGTCGGTTTGCGTCAGCTTCGCCAAACCGAAGTCGAGGATCTTGAGCCGGCCGTCTTTGATAACAAAAAGATTTTCCGGCTTCAAGTCGCGATGGACGATTCCTTTTTCGTGCGCGGCCGCGAGTCCGCGAGCCATCTGCATGGCGAAGTCGAGCGCTTTGCGGACGGGAATGGCGCCGCTGCGCAGGCGGTCCCGTAGAGTCTCGCCTTCAAGCAACTCTGAAACGACGTACGGCCGGCCCTCACCGGTGCCAGTGTCAAACACAGCGAGAATGTTGGGATGATTCAGGGCGGCGGTGGCAAGCGCTTCCTGCTCGAATCGGCGCAGGCGGTCCGCGTCCAGCGAAAGCGATTGTGGCAATACTTTGATGGCGACATCCCGCTTCAGACGCGAATCGCGGGCTCGGTAAACCTCGCCCATGCCGCCAGCGCCAATCAGAGAAACGATTTCGTACGGCCCGAGCTTGGTACCTGGAGTCAGGTTCATCGATGGGGAATGATTATAACCTTGGCAGGTGCCGTGTGGCAGCACTAGTCTCTGTCTGTCTCCGACGCCACATTCGCGACCCAGTAGGATTCTCGCCACTGCAAATGGTTTCTTCCCGGATTCTTCTGGCCAGCCTGCCTCCAGCGGAACAGGGCCTTTCTGGATTATCGTCAGCATGCACCCCGTCCGACATCTGCATCGCCTCTGTTGCTCAGCTAAACTCTCAACACCCGTGGAACCCATCACCCACTTTCTATTTGGCGCAACGCTCAGCCGTGCCGGCTTCAATCGCAGGACGGCCCTGGCCACCGCCACCATGACCCTTGCCGCCGAAGCGCCCGACCTCGACGTCATCGGACGGTTTCAGGGGTCGGTGTCTGGCTTTGCGCATCACCGAGGATTCACGCACTCCTTTCTCGGACTGCCGCTAATCGCGGCCCTGGTCGTCGGATTTATGTATGTAATCTGGCGTCTCCGCGGACGCCGCACACGCGATCCGAATCTTCCCCCACGCTGGGGATTGCTGTTCTTCTACGCCTACCTCGCTGGAGTGAGCCACATCCTGCTCGACTTCACTAACAACTACGGGGTGCGTCCGTTCTGGCCGTTTTCCGAGCGATGGTATTCGTGGGACATCGTGTTCATCATCGAGCCGGCGTTGCTGGTGATCATGATTCTGGGATTGATCGTCCCCAGCCTGTTTTCGCTGATCAACGAAGAAATCGGCGCCCGCCAGAGAGGGCCCAGGGGGAGGATCGCGGCGACGGTGGCTTTGTGCAGCGTATTTGCACTCTGGGGACTCCGCGATTACGAACATCGACGTGCGGTCGCGGTGGTGGAAGCCCAGGGTTACCACAGCGCCGAACCCGTGCGGGCTTCCGCGTATCCGTACATGTTGAATCCGTTCCGCTGGTACGCTGTCGCGGAGACCCCAGCCTCCTTCGCCATGATGAACGTCGATTCCCTCACGCCCCTGGTCGATCCGGAGGGAGCCATGCAGTTTCGCTACAAGTCCGAAGAGACGCCGCAGACGGTCGCCGCCAAGCAGAGTGCCCTGGGCCGCGTGTATCTGGATTGGGCGCAGTATCCAGTGACCGAAACCGAGCAGGTCCCTCGCGAAGACGGTTCCGTCCGATACATTGTGCGTTTTCGCGACCTGCGCTATGCCTATCCCGGACGCAACGCGCGGACCCTGGGAGCGATGGTTATTCTGGACCAAAACCTGCGCGTCGTGGAGGAAAGGTTCGAGACACCACGCCGTTGACGCATTAGCCTACACCTAACAACGGTCCAATGAATGCCATTCCGGCGGCGTCCGCTTGACCAGCGGCGTCGCAAGCGCCACAATTCTAGTTCACACTTGTTCAAGTTTAGTTAGAGGTGATCATGCTGGCTTATCTGTTCGTGCTCTTTGCGGTGGCGTCGCGGCTGCCAAATTTCATTCCGCATCTGTGGAATTTCACGCCTGTCGCAGCAGCGCTGCTCTACTTTGGAGCGCGCGGCTCTCGCCGCCAGATGTGGATGCCGCTAGCGTTGCTGATCGCCTCGGACCTGATTCTCGATAAATACGTTTATCACTATCCCTATTCGTGGGATCTTTTTCTCACCTGGGGATGGTATGCCGGCATGCTGTTGCTGGGGACGAACCTGCGCGAGAACTCGAAATGGTTTCGGATCGCGGGAGCGGCCGTCACCGGTTCGGTCAGCTTTTTTTTGATTAGCAATTTTGGCGTGTGGGCCGCCACCCATATCTATCCGAAGAACGCTTCTGGCTTGATGGCTTGCTATGCTGCCGGCGTGCCGTTTTTTCGAAATACTCTTGCAGGAGACTTGATCTACACTGCAGCGATGTTCGGGTTGCCCGTTGTCGCGTTGGCGATTGCCCGTTCGATGAAAGATCGAGGAACGACCGCAGCCGCCTAAAACGTCGGACTGTGTGGCGCGGGCGCCCTCGCCCGCGTCTGTTCGTGTCATCGAACTCAACCCTTCTTTCGAGAATAGCTGCGCAGATACTCCGGCAGCTCCAACTCGCAACGCTCATCCCGAATGGCCTCGCCGACGCTAATCTCAAGCGGCACCACGCCCGCCCAGGTTGGAAACGAGTAGTCCGGTTCGTCATCGATTGCTGGGCCCTGCCGCACCTTTGCCGAAAATTCTTCAATCGGAACCCGCAGCGCCGACGTCGCCTTCAACTCTTTTTCGTTCGGCTGGCGTGAGTCGTCCCAACGCCCTGGGATGATGTGTTCGCTCAGAGTGCGGAGCGCCTTGAGTTTTTCGTCCGGATCACTTACCAGCGTTGCGGTGCCGAGAATCACCACCGACCGGTAGTTCATCGAGTGATTGAAGATCGACCGCGCGAGCACCAGTCCGTCCAGCAGCGTGACCGTGATACAGACCGGAATTTCCTGAGTCAGGTTGCGGAGCATGCGGCTCGCCGCGGAGCCGTGTACATACAGCACGTCTCGGTCGCGGCCATAAGACGTAGGGATCACGAACGGCTGGCCGTCTACGACAAACCCGACGTGGCAGAGAAAGGCTTCATCGAGAATCTGGTTGACGGCTTCGCGGTCGTAAACACCGCGTTCATGTTCGCGCACAACTTGGGTGCGCGGTGTTGGATTGGGGTTACTGGACATGGATCGTACTTCCCAGGCAGGCGCCAAGAATGGTGAATTCAAATTCTAGCAGGGCGGTTGCTTCGCGTGAGCCCGCAGTGGTTACTTTCGCCGTTGTGTCTTCTTCTTTGGTGGCAGCTCTTCGAACACCGCAAACTGAAGCTTCTTCTCCACCGGATCGATCCGGTCCAGCAGCACGCGTATGCGATCCCCGATGCTGTAAGCCTTGCGTGAACGTTGGCCGATAATCTGCCGCGTGTTTTCGTGGAACATATAGCGGTCGTCGCCGAGGGTCGCTAGCGGCACAAGCCCTTCGACGAACAGATCGACCAGTTCGACAAAAAATCCGAACTTGGTCACGCTGATGATGAGCCCGTCGAAATCCTCGCCGACGCGCGACTCCATGAACTTCACTTTCTTCCATTCCATCAGCTCGCGCTCCGCTTCGTCGGCTCGTCGCTCTGATGTGCTCGATTCTTCAGCGATGCTGTGGAGTTCATCAAGCGGAATTGGTCCGCCCACGGGCTCGAGAGAATCCTGGTAAGCAGCGTGGTCCCTGCGTTTCGACCACGGAGACGGGCGTGAGCCGGGAACCTCGGCAGGATTGTTCGTACCAGCAGTCGCCGGATGGGAGTGTCCGGCCCACATACCTGCCGGCACTTCGCCATCATGCTTCTCAGCCGATTCCTTGAGCACTTCCTTCAGGATCCGATGCACGATCAAGTCCGGATAGCGCCGGATCGGCGAAGTGAAATGCGTATAAGTCGGCGCGGCCAGCGCAAAATGTCCGTGATTTTCTTCCGAGTACCGCGCCTGTTTCAGCGACCGCAGCATCAGGAAGCTGAGAATCCGTTCCTCCGGCTTGCCCGAGATTTTCGCAGCCAACTTCTGATACATCCGCGGGGTGATATGCACATCTCTCGGCACTTCAATCTCTCGGACGCGTTTACCCGTGCCATGAGCAGCGCGGCGGTCGGTCTTCATCTGCACCCGTTGGATCGGCAACGCGCCAACGCCCAACGAATAACCGAATGTCGAGGCCATCACTTCGAAATCGTAAACGCGTTTGGCATCCGGCTTTTCGTGGATGCGGTAGAGCGAGGCAATACGTTTGTTTTCGAGATACTGCGCGACACTCTCATTCGCGGAGAGCATGAACTCTTCGATCAGCCGGTGCGCGATGTTGCGCTCGGATCGCGTAATGCTCTTCATCAGTCCGTATTCGTCGAATTCGATCACTGCTTCGGGCAAGTCGAAATCAATCGATCCGCGACGCTGCCGCTTCCGGTTCAGGATCATCGCCAGATCGCGCATGCGCTCGAAATGCTCGACCTGTGGCGCGTAACGATCGCGCGCGGCTGCATCGCCTTCGATCACCGCGTTCACCGCGGTGTATGTCATCCGCTCGGCGGACCGGATCACTCCTTCGTTGATCTCATAGCCAACAATTTCGCCTTGATGATCAATCTCCATCGTGCACGAGAGTACGAGTCGGTCGAGTTGCGGGCGCAGACTGCAGATGTCGGTCGACAGTTCGAGCGGCAACATCGGTACCGCGCGGTCTGGGAAATAGACGCTGGTTCCGCGCAGCCGCGCTTCCTGATCGAGCGGCGAGTCGCGCGTCACATACTGCGCGACATCAGCGATGTGGACTTGCAATTCGTAGTTGTCGTTTTCCAGCAGCCTCACATGCACCGCATCGTCAAAGTCACGAGCGGTTTCGCCATCGATGGTGACGATCGGCAGGCTACGATAGTCGTGCCGTCGTTTGAGTTCCGATTCCGGAATGAGGGGACTGATAGCCTGCGCTTCTTCAATCACCGCCGGCGGAAAACGATGCGGCAGGTGAAACTTGCGGATCATGATCTCGACATCAACGCCGAAATCGTCTTGTTCGCCGAGAATCTCAATCACGCGGCCGCGCGGATCCTGCGTGGCCGACGGCCAATCGGTAATCTCAACATCAACCACGATACCGTCGAGATCCTGCGAGTCAGTGTGAACCGCAGCCTGGTCGCCGATAACGCGATGCTTTGCCCGATCGGATTTGTTTTCCTCCGTGACCTCCGTGCCCCCCGTGGTGAAGTTTCTAGGGTTCTCCAGCCCTGGAGGAATGAGGATTTGCTGACCGACCTTCCCATCGAGCGGCGTAACGTAGTTTCCCTGCCGTCCATAGTGAAAGATTCCGACAACCGTCGGGTGTGCGCGCGCCACGGATCGAACAATGCGCCCTTCCGCGCGCCCCTCTGGCCGGAATGCCGTGATCTCGACCAGTACGCGGTCGCCATGCATCGCCGACCCAACTGACGGTGGAGGAATGAAAACGTCGCCCGCCAGCTTCGCCTTCAGGCTCGGGTCTAGCGTGGCGACGTCAGGAATGACGAATCCAAAACCATCCCGGTGCGTGCTCAATCGGCCCACCAGCATGTTGCGGTTGGTGTTGGCCTTGGGCAGGGAGTACCGTCCGGAATCAATTTCCAGCAATTCGCCTCTCTTGACCAGCGAGTGTAGACGGTCGGCCAATTCCCGTCGCGCGTCGCCCTTCAAGCCAAGTTCGCGGAGGAGTTGTTTGTAGGTCGCCATCTTCTTGGACTGGCGGCCGATATGGCGAAGGATGGAAGAATCGGACAACATCAGGTTTCAGTTCTCAGTTCCCGGTTCTCAGAAAAACCCTTCAGTTCGGATACTGAGAACTGGGAACCGAGAACTGAGAACTTTCCTATAGGTATTTTTCCCGCAGCACATTGCGATGATGCAGCTCATGCCCAGCCACAATGTACGCCAGCGCCTGCACGCTGACCGTATCGCCGTTCGCCACGCCGCGGCGCGCTCCGGTTTCGCTGTCGATATGCCGAAACAATGACAGCGTCGCCTGCCGAACTGCGAGGAACTCTTCAATCATGTCCGCCAGCGATCGCGGCGCGAAGTTCCCGTCGCGAACGTAGTCGTCCTGCTCGAAACCAGCCAGCGGCGTTTTGTCCCCTCGCGCAATCCGCAGCGCTCGATAGGTCATGATCCGTTCCGTATCGTTGACGTGGCCCAGCATTTCCTTGACGCTCCATTTGCCCAGCGCGTAGCGAAAATCCGCCTTGGCATTGGCCGATTTGAATAAGGCCGCCGTCTCCGGTGCCTGACGCTCCAGCAGTCCAACTATGTCGTCCGACTGCACCAAGGAAATGTAGCGGTCGTAGTAGGGATTGTATTCACCAGCCTGAGGCCGGCCAATAGAAGTCGTCGTTGTCAGTGTCGTCATGAAATTCCCTCAAAAAATTGGCACCAAAGTGGGATCCCCCATAGCCATCCCATACTATCGCGATAGAACATTTACCGCGCACCGGGAACTCGTTACACGGAGTTAGGCCGACGTAGCAACGACATCAAATGCACGTTGGGGAGGGGGAACCATGGAAACACCTACTAAATGCTGGATTTCCACAGCTGCGCTTGCCCATTCCCGGGATACAATCGCATTTGGCAGCCGAAGTGCGGCGACGAACGTGAAATTCCTATTAAGGAAAGGACTCTGAGCACAATGTGGAAGCCTACCAATCAACCTGGAACGCCTGGCCGGCCGGCTGAGCCGGAACGACCGACGATGTCAACACCGCCCGCGCCCGCAGTCAATGAGCCCGCAGCCGCCCCGCGTCCGGTGACCACCACCACTTCTGACCAGGCCACCATCGGCAAGTCCCTTGTGATCAAAGGCGAAGTAACCGGGTCCGAGTCGCTGTACATTGACGGCCGCGTGGAAGGTTCGATCAACCTCTCCGGCAACCGCGTGACGGTGGGCCGCAACGGCGTAGTCGCCGCCAACATTAACGCGCGCGAAATCGTGGTGCTCGGCAAAGTCCGCGGCAACCTGACCGCCAGCGACCGCGTGGATATCCGCAGCGACGGTTCGCTCACCGGCGACGTAGTCGCAGCCCGCATCTCGATCGAAGACGGCGCTTTCTTCAAGGGCGGCATCGACATCCGCAAAGCGGGTGGCAAGCCGGAAGAAGTGAAGAACGCGGCAGTGGCGAGTCAGCCGGAAGCGGTCGCAGCGCGAGCGTAGATTTTCTCTCGGCAGAAACAAAGGCATCTCCTCAGGAGATGCCTTTTCTTTTGCAACGTGCTTTCTCCGGAATCCGAACCGCTAGCTTCTTCTGCGCAAGTCGGCCGGCAGTTGTGAGCGTAGCAGGACTAAGCCTGCCACCACCGCCGCGGCCCAGGTCAAAGTCCCCAGCGCCAGTGATAGCAGGTCGGCACGGCGGCTGCCATCGAGCACGACGATGCGCGTCACTTCGTAACTCAGCCCACCCGATGCGATCCCAATCAGAGTGGCTTTGCCGAGTTCCTTCCAGTTCATGCCTGCCAGTGACACCATGCCCCGCACATGCAGCAGGAAGGCGATGGCCAAGGCATTCGCCGCGATACCGATGTCGGAAGCGATTGCGAGGCCGGTGACCGAAAGCGTCCGGAACAGAACCGAATACATCGGCAAAGACGCGAGCGTGATTAGGGTCGTCGCCACCATGGGCGTCAAGGTATTGCCGGAAGCATAAAACGCACGCGCATAGAGCGCCTGCGCCGACCACAAAGCCAGCGAAAGCGAAAACCAGAAAAAATAGATTGCCGTAGATTCGGAATCGGAGAACGTGAATCGTCCGCGCCGATAGACGAGATCAATAAGCGGGACGGCGATCGACATCATGAGCCCGGTGATGAGCAGCGACGCCGCTGTAATCCGATAGACGGACCCATTGACGGTCGCCGCGAATTCTTCGAATTTCTTTTCACCGAACAGGCGCGAGAAGAACGGCAGTGACGCCTGCCCCGTGGCCTGCCCCAGGATCGCGATCGGTACAGCGAACAAGCGCTTCGCGTAGTTCAGGCGTGCGATGTCGCCGATTCCACTGGATGCGAAATAGCGCAGAATCCAATCGTCGGCGGTAACCAGTGACACTCCAAGCATCAGCGGAATCGACAGTCGCACCCATTCGCGAAACGCAGGATTTCTCACCTCAAAACTCGGACGGTATCCGGTGCCGATCTTTGCCGCGCCGATGGCATTGATTAGGAACGGTCCAAGGATGCTGCCGATCACCGCTCCATACGCCAGCGACGCGATTCCCACTTGGCGACCCGCAATCACTCCACCCGCGATGATCGCCACGTTGTAGAGCAACGGCCCCAGCGCCGGAAACAAAAACAGCCGGTGCGAAAGCAGCACCGCGGAGACGACTCCGCCTACGTAAAAGAAAATCTGCGCCGGCAACAGGATCCGCGTCAGATGCACGCAAAGCTGCATTTGTTCGGGCGTGAACCCGTGGAACATCCAGCGCGCGAACTGAGGCGTAAAAATTTCGGCAATGACCGTGCCCACGATCAGCGCCGTCGTCATCACGGTCACGATGATCGAGAAGGTTTTCTGCGCATCCTGCTCACGCTTCTCGGCAAGAAATCGCGTATAGATGGCGATGAACGTGATCGAAGCCGTGCCGCCCGCGACGATGTAGTTCAGCCAGTCGGGCAGCGTAAAAGCGGCGACATAGGCGTCGGTCTGTTGACCGGCGCCGAACGCATAGGCGATATACGCCTCGCGAATGTAGCCGATCACGCGCGACAAAGTGATCGTTGTCATCAGCAGCAGCGTCGCCGAAAAGGCGCTGTGCTGGTGCGACGGCCGGAAGATTCGCGGAATCCACATCCTTCGCAGAGTAACGCATCCAGGCAAGGGCGTGAGAGTTATCGGGCGCGGCGAATCGGGAATGACAAGAGTTCCCTAGTGAGCTCTCAGCTCCAAGCTCTTAGTTCTTGGGACAACCATTGCGCCTGGCCCGCGCCTCTTCCTGACAGCTGAGAACTTGGGGCTTCGAGCTACTCGCTTTGACACGCTTTCTACGCATGCCGATAATCGCTATGTGGCCGAACCTACTTTGACTCATCAGGATCTTCGCACGCCTGTCCTGCGTCGCTCTTTCCATAAACCCTATCCGGCGGCTGTTCGCGGTGAGGGAGTTTACGTCTGGGACACCGACGGCAAACGCTATCTCGATTTTTCGTCGTCGGCCGCCGTGAATTTCATCGGCCATGGCGTGCGCGAAATTGCCGAGGCCATGGTCGAACAGGCTCGCCAGATCGAGTTCGTCCACACCAGCCAGTTCACCACTCCGGTGGCGGAAGAATTCGCAGCCGAACTGCTGGCGTTTGCTGGCGAACACTTTCGCGGCGGCGCTGTCTACTTCACGAGCGGCGGATCGGAGGCCATCGAATGTGCACTAAAGCTCTCGCGCCAGTATCAGGTCGAGATCGGTCAGGCCAGCCGGCATCAGGTCCTGAGCCGCACCCAGAGCTATCACGGAGCGACGCTGGGCGCGCTCTCGGTCTCGGGCAACAGGAAACGCCGCGAGATCTATCTCCCCATGGTGAAGGAATTCGCCCATATCGGATTCCCCTTCTGCTATCACTGCGATTTCGACTGCACCGACGGATGCCGCAATTGCGGCCAGCAATATGCCGCCGAGCTGGAGCGCGCCATTGAAGCAGCGCGAGGTGAGGCGGCCGCTTTCATTTTTGAGCCGATGAGCGGAGCGACGCTCGGCGCTGTAACACCGCCGCCGGGATACCTGCAGAGCATCGCAGAAATCTGCCATCGGAATGGAGTACTGCTTATCGCCGACGAAGTCATGACCGGCATGGGCCGCACCGGACGCAATTTTGCGGTCGAGCATTGGCAGGTGGCTCCAGACATACTCGTCGCCGCCAAAGGACTCTCTTCCGGATACGCTCCGCTCGGGGCGGTGATCGCAACGAAAAAGATCGTCGACGCGATTGCCGACGGCTCCGGCGCACTGTTGCACGGCTTTACGTACAACGCGCACCCAGTGTCAGTAGCAGTTGGACGGGCGGTACTGCGCTGCATTAAGTCACTCGACTTGGTCCGCGCAGCTGATTCGACAGTCGCAGGTACGGCGGGATCAGTTCTGAAGACTGCCCTCGAAAGCCTGAGCGATCTCGAAATCGTCGGCGACGTCAGAGGCCTGGGATTGCTGTGGGCCGTGGAATTCGTTCGCGACAAGAAAACCAGGCAGCCGTTTGCACCCGAGAAAAACCTCGCCGGACTCGTCGGCCAGGCCTGCATGCAGCGTGGACTGCTGGTCTATCCAATGCAGGGCTGCTTGGACGGGACTTCCGGCGATCACGTGCTGATCGCTCCCCCGGCAGTCATTTCAAACGAGCAGATCGCTTGGGCGGTGGAGCAAATGCGCACTGCGGTCATAGAGTCGACCTAAAGGCCGGAGCCTCGCTCGACGTTCTCGCTGGTTCGAGCTCGCAACACGAAGCCATTTAGATTTAGAACTCAGGGTGTAAGTGTAAGTGGCGATTTATCAACAATTGCGGCATATACTTGTCTGGTGTTGAGGATGGCGATAAAGATGACGAGGTCACGTTTTCTAATTTCGAGTGCGTGGCTGCTTCAGGTGGCAGCCTGGTTTCTTCCTGTGGTTACAAGTATTGGCGGGGGAAGGATTGATCCTCTTTACGGGTTGGGTGCCTTCCTGGCAGCATCCAGCGCGGTTTGGCCCGGTGCGACCTTTCTCGGAACCTGGTATGACGCGGCGCTTGCAACTCTCAGCGTGGTAACGACGATCGTCTTCATCGTCGGCTCACCGTGGGTGGCTCTCCGCGGAACTCGTTCCCTTCAGCGTGCCTCAGCGGGGGCAGCCGCTGTTGCCTTCCTCGTTAACGCACACTGGTATGTTCTGCTTAGCCCGAACGGTTGGGTGTCAGGGCTGGGAATTGGATATTTCCTCTGGTGGTCGTCGTTCCTCGTACTCGCGACAGGGTTGTTTGACTTAGCCGGACAGCAAGATGCCGCCGAGTCCACATACAATCAAACCGCACTGCTCCCAAGATAACTGTGTTAACAGCGATTCCACATCCCCCAACTTGGCCAATCAGAGTGATTTCTTATCGCCTTTCCGGGCATGACATCTTTCGCCATCATATAGCTAACAATAGAGATATTGGTTGATCAGCATTTTACCCGCCGAGCATTGCCATCAGACGGCCCCAGTCCCATCCTAGCTTCCGTACGGAGGCACTCATGTCCACAACGCTTGCCGATTTTGCCGAACAGGCAAACCCCAAAACCCTCGCCGAAGCCCGCAAGGCGGGATTCCGTCAGGCCACACGAGTTCATGGCAGTCTCTTCGCCACTGCCGAAAAGCGTGCCCTGGTTTGGATCGCGGAGCGGCTTCCATCCTGGGTTAGTTCTGACCAACTGACTGTGCTCGGATTTGCCGCCCAAATTGCCACCGGTGTCTGCTACGCCCTGGCTGGCCAGGATCGTCGCATGCTGCTGGTTGGAATCGCCTGTCTCTTCCTCAACTGGTTTGGCGACAGCCTGGACGGCACGCTCGCCCGTGTTCGCCAGCAACAGCGGCCGCGGTATGGGTTTTACGTCGACCACATCCTCGACTCGATCGGTTCGGTTGCCATGATGGGAGGCCTCGCTCTTTCTGGATACATGCATCCGGTGATCGCCATCGGACTGTTGATTGGGTTTCTCCTGCTCTCGATCCAGTCATATCTCGCAACCTACACGCTGGGTGAATTTCAGCTTTCGTTCTGGCATTTCGGCCCCACGGAACTGCGCATCCTGCTGGCAGTCGGGAATCTGGCCCTGTTGCGCTGGGCCTGGGTGATTCACGGGCAGTACCAGCTCTTTGACATCGGCGGCGCGATCGGGCTGGCCGGCATGACTGCCATGCTCATCGTGGCCACGTTGAAGAACACCGTGCGTCTTTATCGCGAAGAGGCGATTCGATGAAAACCGTGTGGGGACGGGTCTCTGACCCGTCCAAGCCGGGCGCAGCCAGGCGGGCTTTCTGTCGCTGGCTGAAGTTCAATCTCGTGGGTGGAATCGGGGTCGCAGTGCAGTTACTCGCCCTGGCAGTCTTTCAATCCCTCCTGCACATGAACTACCTCCTAGCCACCGTTCTTGCTGTCGAAACCGCGGTCATCCACAATTTCCTGTGGCACGAACGCTTCACCTGGGCAGACCGTCCATCCGTCCGATCCACTCAATCGCTGATTCGCCTGGCGCGTTTCAATGCCAGTAATGGGCTGGTCTCGATTGTCGGAAATGTGCTGCTGATGCGTTGGCTGGTGGGATCGCTGAATCTGAACTATTTCGTAGCCAACCTGATCGCCATCACCGCGTGCTCACTGGTCAACTTCGCGCTAAGCGATTGTTTTGTGTTCCAACCAGAAACTGAAACATGATCACAGGTGACTTCCGTAAGACCCCACAAAAAGCGCTCAAACCGCTAGTTGGGGGGTTACGCCAGCGCACATTCCACGCTATAATTATTCAGTAATCATGCGCACGAATGGCTCCATTTCGCGGATGTGCTGGATCGAGGGACGCGCATGTCCCCGCCGCTATCTCTGCGTGCTCCCTTCGAATGTGCGCGCCAACCTCTTCGGCAGCGACTAGTCGTCGCCCACTTCCATTGTCATTCGTGGACCCAGGCTATTAGCTCTCAGCCCCGAGCTCTCAGCTCTTAGCAACAGCAGGTTGCGACTCGATCACATCGCTTCCGCATGGTCCCGCCCACTGAGAACTGAGAATTACGAATTAAGACCCGGAGGACTCCATGACCACCAAGACTCTGACTGCCGGCCCCAAGCTTAAGACCGCGCTTCCGGGCCCAAACGCCGCTCGCATCGTCGCGGGCGATGACAAGATCCTTTCGCCTTCCTACACCCGTTCCTATCCGCTGGTTGCCAAACGCGGACGCGGCATCGTTATCGAAGATGTCGATGGCAACGAGTTCTACGATTTCTCCGCCGGCATCGCCGTGACTTCGACCGGCCATTGCCATCCGGAAGTGGTCGCCGCCATTCAGAAGCAGGCGGCTGAACTGATCCACATGTCGGGCACCGATTTTTATTACGAGAGCATGGTCACTCTTGCCAATCGCCTTTCGAAGATCGCTCCCATGCCCGGACCGCATCGCGTCTATTACGGCAACTCCGGCACCGAAGCCGTTGAGTGCGCGCTGAAACTCGCGCGCTATCACACCAAGCGCCAGCAGATGATCGCATTTTTTGGGGCGTTTCATGGACGCACCATGGGCGCAGTCTCGCTGACCGCGTCCAAGCCGCAACAGAAGCGCCGTTTCTCGCCGCTCGTTCCGGGCGTGACGCACGTGCGCTATCCAGATGTGTACCGCGAGAATCCGCAGGATCCCGAAGCGTTTGCTCTAGGCTGCGCCCGTTTCCTCGAAGACAAGCTGTTCAAGACGACCGTAGCTCCTGAAGAAGTTGCCGCAATTTTCGTCGAGCCGATTCAGGGAGAAGGCGGATACGTGATTGCTCCGACCGTCTTTATGCAGGAACTGCGCCGCATCTGCGACAAGCACGGCATCCTGCTCGTAGCCGACGAGGTCCAGTCGGGCATGGGCCGCACCGGCAAGTGGTGGGCGATCGAGCACACCGGCGTGCATCCCGACATCGTGTGCAGCGCGAAGGGCATTGCCTCCGGCATGCCGCTCGGAGTTGTGATCAGTAGGGCGGAAGTCATGGACTGGATTCCCGGTTCGCATGCTTCTACTTTCGGCGGGAATCCGATCTGCATCGCTGCCGCACTCGCCACTCTCGATGTCATCGAGAAGGAAGGCCTGCTGCGCAACTCTCAGGAAGTCGGCGACTACATGCGCGCGAAGATGGCAGACTGGCCGAAGAAGCACAAGATCGTCGGCGATGTTCGCGGACGCGGCCTGATGATCGGCGTAGAGATCGTGAAGGACCAGAAGACTCGCGAGTACGCCCCGCGGGAACGCGACCGCATCGTCGAACTGGCGTTCGATCGCGGCATTCTCTTCCTCGGCTGCGGTCCGAGCACGGTTCGGATCTCTCCGCCGCTAGTTGTGACCCAGGAAGAAGCAGACGTGGCCATCGAAGCGCTCGAAGAGGCGATCGCCATCGTCGAGAAAGACGCATAAGTTGTTGCCTCGCTTTGAAGCAGTGCGGCTTCAGCCGCGCCATAAGTGGCCCCCAATGCGGCTTCACGGTTTGCTGAACCGCTTTTGGGTGGCGCAGCGGTTTACCGCTGCGATAAGGCTTTAGATTTGACTGGGGCTTTAGCCCGTGAGGTACGCGCGGCAGACTTTTTAGCAAACTGTGACGGCACGAACAGGGACGCAACATGGGCGACACCACACTCCGCGAACTCGTGTACGGCAAAGGCGCTCATGTCGATCCCATCGCCTGCGTGGAGGACCTCGCCCCGGAACTTGCCACCCGCGCCGTCGCAGGCTATCCGCATTCGATCTGGCAGATTGTCGAGCACATGAATTACTGGATGGATCACGAGCTGCGCAGAATCGCCGGGGAGCAACTCTCCTACCCCGACCACGCGATCGAAAGCTGGCCCGCGCATCCTGATCCTGCCGGCGAACCGCAATGGCATGCCACGCGGCAACACTTCGGCGACTTGCTCGGACGGTTTGCGTACCTGGCCGAATCGGATGCTGCCTCATTACAGAGGGTGGTTTCTCCCGACAAGCCGTCCGCGCCGTCCTCAACAGCGGGCGCGATTCTGCAACAAATTGCGGCCCACAACAGCTACCATGTCGGCCAGATCGCCCTGCTTCGACGCCAGTTCGACACCTGGCCTCCGCAACGCGGCGGCGATAGCTGGTAAATCGTAACCTCCGCCACTGCTTCTCATCTAAACCTTAACCACTTGCAGTCTTACATTGGAGAACTTTCGATGCCGCGCTTTACATCTCGCACTCTTTTCGCACTCGCAGTCGCGCTGGTTTTGTGGGCATCGGCCTTCGCGGGAATTCGTGCGGGCCTGCACGCCTATGCGCCGGCACATCTCGCACTCCTGCGTTTTCTCATCGCCTCGCTCGTGCTCGGAATCTATGCTGGCATCGCTCATTTCCGCCGTCCCGAACCGCGCGATCTTCCCGGCCTCGCTCTGACGGGACTGATCGGCATTACTTTTTACAACATCGCTCTCAACTACGGCGAGACGCACGTCACCGCAGGCGCTGCCAGCCTGCTGATTGCGTCGGTGCCCATCTGGACGGCTCTTCTGGCCCGGTTCACCTTGCATGAGAAGCTCACGCCCGCAGGGTGGTTCGGCGTTCTACTGAGCTTCGCAGGTGTAGCATTGATCGCCAGCGGCGAAGGCGAAGGCATTCATCTGTCGCCGCAAGCGCTCATCATTCTGGCAGCCGCGCTTACCTCATCCGTCTACATGATCATGCAGAAACACTATCTCGGCCGGTACAGCGCGCTGGAATTTACCGCCTACTCGATCTGGTTCGGGACTCTGCTGATGCTGCCCTTCAGCCGCGGGTTCGTGCACTCCGTGCGCGTGGCTCCAATTTCCGCAACCCTGTCGGTGATCTACCTTGGAGTCTTTCCCGGAGCACTCGCCTACGTTGCGTGGGCCTACGTGATGTCCCACGGAACAGCCGGGCGCACGTCCACGCTTCTCTACCTGATCCCGATCATGGCCATTGGGATCGCCTGGGTATGGTTGGGAGAGGTGCCGCGGTGGATCTCCCTTGCAGGGGGCGCGATCGCGCTGGCCGGCGTTGTGTTGGTCAATACGAAGGGGAAAATAAGATCAGTGGCGACAACGCTGGCGGCCGCAGCTTGAGAATTGAATTCCTCTGTGACCCATAGAAGATCGCGAAATGTACCACACGCATAGTGATCGCGGTCACATTGCGGGCGCGTGACTCGGCGTTAGAGTATTTCCCATGTTCGCCGCCCGCCTAACCCAAGCCACGCTTCGCGCCCTGGACTGGCTGGCTGCGCACACGCTTCCGCCGGACGACTCCCCTGCCCATCAGCGCACCGGACGCCGCGGCGAAGAGGAAGCCTACTTCTATCTTCGAAGGAAAGGCTACGTCATCATCTCCCGGAATTACCGATCTCCGCATCATCGCGGAGAACTCGATCTGGTCGGCTGGGACAAAGACGTGCTGTGCTTCATCGAAGTCAAGACCCGTACCACTCGCGACGTAAAGCCCGCCGAAGCGGCGGTAGACCGTGACAAAGAGCGGGAGCTGCGCCTGGTAGCGCGCGACTTCCTTCGCCACATGCCACCCTCGTGCCAGTGCCGCTTCGATGTGCTGGCCATATACTACGAAGCGGATCGTGGAGCATCATTCGAGCTGTTTCAAAATGCCTTTTCGTTTTCCATGTCGTACAATCACTAACTGCGAAACTTCCGAAAGTCCTGAAGTCCTCTACTGAAAGGATTTAGTACGTGCCTGAATTAAGAAAAGACCCCATCGTGGGACGATGGGTCATCATCTCCACGGACCGCGCCAAACGTCCCACCGACTTCGTCCGTGAACCGGTCAAAATCAAAGGTGGGGGCTTCTGTCCCTTCGATTACGGAAACGAAAGCAAGACTCCGCCAGAAATTCTTGCCTATCGCCCGAGCGCGAATGGCACAACCCCGGCGAAGGACAGTCCCGGTTGGACGGTGCGTGTGGTGCCGAATAAATTTCCTGCTCTCGGAATCGAAGGCGATCTGAGCAAGCAAGCCGAAGGGATGTTCGACAAAATGAACGGTATCGGCGCTCACGAAGTGATTATCGAGACCCCCGATCACGCCGCCACTCTTGCGACGTTGCCGCCGAGGCGCATTGAAGACGTGCTGTGGGCTTTCCGCGATCGCATCCTCGACCTTAAGAAAGACCGCCGCTTCAAGTACATTCTGATTTTCAAGAACCATGGAGAAGCGGCTGGCGCCTCGCTCGAGCATTCCCATTCCCAGTTGATTGCCTTGCCGATTCTGCCGATCTACGTGGCGGAAGAAATTCAGGGAGCCAAGCAGTACTACATCTATAAAGAGCGCTGTGTGTTTTGCGACATCATCCGGCAGGAGATCGACAACGGGATTCGCGTGGTTGCGGAAAACGAAGACTTCCTTACTCTCGCACCGTATGCGCCACGTTTTCCATTCGAAACCTGGATCCTTCCCAAGCGTCACGAGTCCGCATTTGAAAATGCCTCCTCGCACATGTTTGAGAATCTTGCGAAAGCGCTCAAGCTCCTTCTAATGAAGGCAGACCGCGTGCTCGAGAATCCGCCTTACAACCTGGTGATTCACTCTTCGCCGGTGCAGGATCCAAACAACGAACACTATCACTGGCACATCGAGTTCATGCCCAAGCTCACGAAGACGGCGGGATTCGAATGGGGAACGGGGTTCTACATCAATCCCACGCCGCCCGAAGAAGCTGCGAAGTTCCTACGAGAAGCCAGCGTGGAAGAGCCTGTGCCGGCGAGCGTCCGCTGACGCGCTGAAAGCGCAAAAAAACAGGCACGGGTGTTCAAGCCGTGCCTTCCAGGAGGACACTCTGTCTCAGCAGTCGTGGTCCGTACGCCCCGTTCGACGGGAAGCAGCATCGGCCAGTGTGTCCGGCCGTCCCCAGTTGCTTCCAGGCAGCTAGCACCGCCTGGCGAATCGTTCCACAATCGCTTGCATGGAAGAGTAAAAGCCCTCTACAAATGAGATGTCACCGGAGAGTAAAAAGTTTGTTCAAAAAACAGGTTATGTCGTAACAAAACGGAATAACAAGTGCAGGAATGGGCGTTATTCGTATCCCGTCGGCAGGACTGCCGGTCACGTCATCCTTAAAATTCTTATCCTTGCGTGCGATCCAGCACCTCAGCGTGCCAGGCCATCTGAATGGCCTCGAGCTTTCCCTCGTTGGACTTCTTCGGATCGTCCTTAAAGTCGGGCAGCTCAGTCACAAATTTGTGCAGATCGGTAAAACGCACCGCCAGCGGATCGACTTCCGGATGCGCTTCCGACAACAGAATCCCGATATCTTCGGCGTCGTCCCACGAAAGTTGTTTGGGCATGAACGATGGCTCCTTGGAAAGCAGGGGTTAGCTCTCAGCTCTCAGCTCCAAGCTCTCAGGAAAATCTCCGCTGGATCCCATATCTCGATGAAGCCAACCACCTGAAGCCTGAGAGCTGAGAACTGGGTCTTCAGTGTGTCTCCGAAACGTAATTCCGATTCCATGCGGGAATTTCCACCACAACTTTGCCCGGCTTGTTGATCACGGCCTGACATCCGAGGCGCGAATTCAGTTGCAGATCGGCAGCCATGTCGAGCTTGTCGGCTTCGTCGTCCTCCATCTCAGAGATCAGTTCCGCGCCTTCTTTTACCCAGATGTGGCACGTTGTACACGCGCAGTTCCCGCCGCAAGCATGATCGAGATGGATGCCGTTGTTGAGCGCTACATCGAGCAACGATTCCGGCTTGCCGTGGTCTTTATATGGCAGTTTTCCGTGTTCGAACGTCACGGTCTTGCCCTCGGGAAGAAACGTGACTTCAACCGTGTTTTCGCCGGGCGAATCCACCGTCGCTACTCCAGCGTCTTGTGTCTTTGTTTCCGACATTGTTGCTCCCTGAAAGTATATTTGCCAACTCGCTTTTCCTGAGACCTGACACCTGTGTTACTGAAACTCCGCCTTCGCCACTGCGTGCCCTGTCTGCATATCTTCGCCGGCATCCGTTGCACTCATCGTTTTTCCCTTCAGCACGTCGGATACAGCCGTATCCATCATCATTTCCGCCAGATGAGTGGTGCCTGCGTTGAGCGCATCGATGGCTTTGCGAATCGCATGATAGTCGTCCCCGGATTGCACAGTGGCCAGCGCCTCTTCCAGACTCTCGATATTTCGCCGCTCGTCGTTCGAGAGGACCTTCCAGGCTTCATTCTTCTTTCCCTTGCCGAGTGCGGCGAAAATTGTCTCCGCTTCCTGGCGTGCTTCAATCACCTGCCGCTGCCGGAAATCTTCCTCGGCGAAATCATAGGACTCGAGTAGCATGCTTTCGACTTGCTCGTCAGTCAGTCCATAGGTGGGCTGTACTTCGATTTGCGATTCTTTCCCGCTGCGCTGCTCGCGCGCCGACACCTGCAGGATTCCGTTGGCATCGATCAAAAACTTGACTTCAATTCGCGGCAGGCCCGCAACCATAGGCGGAATGCCCTTCAAGTCGAAGCGCGCCAGCGACCGGCAATCCCTAGCCAGCTCGCGCTCGCCCTGCAAAACATGAATCGCGACGCTCGTCTGTCCATCGACTTGCGTTGTGTAATGCTGCGTCGCGGATGCGGGCACCGTCGAGTTGCGCAGGATAATCTTGTCGGTCACTCCGCCCGCGACTTCAATGCCGAGTGAGAGCGGAGTTACATCCAGCAACAGCATTTCTTTCGTGATGTCGGAGCCACCGCCCAGGATGTGCGCTTGCACCGCTGCACCGAGCGCGACGACTTCATCGGGATTCCGGTCGGATTGTGGCACGCGGCCAAACAAACTCTGCACCAGTTCGCGAACTTTTGGTATGCGCGTCGACCCGCCGACCAGCACGACCTCATCGATCTGCTCAGGTTTGAGTCCCGTATCCTTCAATGCCTGCTGGCTGGGGGCCGCCGTGCGTTGAATTACCGGCGCGATCAGCCCCTCAAAACCTGCGCGCGTGATTTCGCGTCGATAACGCTGGCCACCCGGCAGTTCAACATCGAGTTTTGCGGAAGGGTCGGAGGACAACGCAATCTTGGCTTCAATCACGGCTTTGCGGATGCGCGCTACCGTCTCTCCGTTTCGCCGGACATCGAGTTTCATATCCCCTTGAATATCGTCCAGCGCGATCGCGATCAGCAGATTATCGATATCGTCGCCGCCGAGATGGGTGTCGCCGTTGGTGGCGATCACCTCAAAAATGCCGTCCTGGAGCTTGAGAATCGAAATATCGAACGTGCCGCCGCCCAGGTCATACACCGCGACGATGCCGTTTTTCTTTTTGTCGAGACCATAGGCGAGCGACGCGGCCGTCGGCTCATTGACCAGCCGTAATACGTCGAGGCCAGCGATACGGCCGGCGTCTTTGGTTGCCTGGCGCTGCGCGTCGTTGAAGTACGCGGGAACGGTAATCACTGCCTTTGTGACAGGCGCCGCAAAAAATCGTTCTGCATTTCGCTTGAGCTGGCGCAATACCTGTGCGGAAATTTCCGGTGGCGTGTAGGTGCGCTCGCCGACTTTGATGCGAATCACTTCTCCCGGCTGAATGTCGTCAGCCAGCCGGAATGGAAAGAACTTCAGTTCCTCGCGAATATCTTCCACGCCGCGCCCCATCAGGCGTTTCGCGGAATAGACGGCGCGCTCCGGAGTTTCAATCAGATACTTGCGGGCCGCATTTCCCACGATGATCTGGTTCTTCTCATCGAGCGCGACCACCGACGGGACCAGATTCAGTCCGTCTTCGCCGGGAATCACGACAGGCGAATCCCCACGCATGTACGCCACGAGAGAATTCGTGGTGCCGAGGTCGATGCCGACAATGTTGTCAGTGGCCATTTTCAAGTCTTAGCATTTGGCACTTAGCACTTGGCATTTAGCCAAACCATGTATCGGAATGGTTCGACCAAATGCTAAGTGCTAAATGCTAAGTGCCGCTTTCCAGCGCTTCATTCACATCCCGTACCAGATTCCGCACATAGTTCCTGCGGTTCAGCAGGTCGACCATCTGGTCGCGGATCTTGAGGCGCGCTTGCTCGTTGCCGCTGTCGACCGCTTGATCCCACTCGGTCCAGTTATTCTTGAGGTTAGCGAGCAGCGCGTCGTGTTTCGCTTCCAGTGAAAGCTTTGCCTTCCCGATTTCTTCCAGCAGGGCCGGATCCTCCTCGCCCAACTTCTTCTGCATCTTGAGTTCTTCTAACTGCATGTTCAGCTCGAAGACTTCTTCCAGCAGGTCTGGCGGTACAACCTGTTTCTTCAGCTCTCCGGTGGCGCGCGCTTTTTCCGTGGCCTGCTTGGATTGCTCTTCCAATTCCACGCCCTCCAGCCGCAAAAGATATTCGGTGCGCCGGATCGGATCTTTCAGCGTGCGGTACGCGTCGTTGAGCAGAGAACTTTGCTCCAGACTCCATGCTTTTTCCTGACTGTCCGCCTGCGCCGACATGTCCGGATGCAGGCGCCGGCTGAGGGCGTAAAACTCTTTTTCTAGCAGCACAGTATCGACATTCAGTTTCCGCGGCAGCCCGAAGAACATGAAGTAGTCTACCGGCGCGGGTGGTTGCACTTTGCCGCACGCGTCGCAGAAATGAACAGCGCGCATCGTCCCACACGACCAGCAACTCGCCGTCTCGTCCCCAGCGGCGGTCTCACCCGGCATGATCAACGACGATTTGGAACCTAAATTCGCCATACAAATTTTGGGGCGGACTCAATGCCCGCCCTCACTGTCCCGCCGGATTGTTCAACAGGCCCGCGGGCGAGGGCGCCCGCGCCACAACCTCATCGTCTATGCTGAGAACGACGTGCCGCAGCCGCAGGATTTCTTCGAGTTCGGATTTACGAATACGAAACCCTGCTGCATCAGGGTCTCCTGATAATCCAGAACCATCCCGTGCAGGTAGATGAACGACTTCGGATCGACGAACACGCGCACATCGCCAAACTGGAACACGCGGTCGCGCTCGCGCGGTTGCGTATCGAAGCGGACGTTGTAGCTTAGCCCCGAGCATCCTCCACCCTGCACACCCAGGCGAACCCCGCCCTGCTCGGGAGAAATGCCTTCCTTCTCCATCGCCGAACGCACCCTCGCGATCGCCTTGTCGGTGATCTGGATGCCTTTGACAGGAGCCGCGGGCGGTGCGGATTGGGTCGCTTGTTCCATGGGGCTTCGAGCTTCGAGCCGCGAGCTACGAGTGACCTCAAGCATGCGACGAATCGCTCGCTCGAAGCTCGTGGCTCGAAGCCCGCAGCCGATTTATTGCGCTGCCTGTACCGCTACCGGCTTCACCGCGTCCTGCTTCTTCTTCCAGTCGCCAATCGCAGCGCGGATAGCGTCTTCCGCCAGCACCGAGCAGTGAATCTTGACCGGAGGCAGCGCGAGCTCCTTCACGATCTCGGTGTTCTTGATCGCGAGCGCTTCCTCGATCGTTTTGCCCTTCACCCATTCGGTTGCGAGCGAGGACGATGCGATGGCCGAGCCGCAGCCGAAGGTCTTGAACTTCGCGTCTTCAATGACGTTGGTTTCGGGATTGACCTTGATCTGCAGCTTCATGACGTCGCCGCACTCGGGCGCGCCAACCAGTCCAGTGCCCACGTCGGCGCTGGCCTTGTCCATGGATCCCACGTTGCGGGGATGGTTGTAGTGGTCAATCACTTTCTCGCTGTATGACATTTGCTGTCTCCCTCAGGGGCTGAAGCCCCGTCATCTTTCCGTCTGAACGGCACGGCTGAAGCCGTGCCCTCCCAAAACCCTGACCGGCCCAAAAACGCTGCCCGGCCAAAACCGTGCCCAGCCCGAGGCCAAGCCTGGCAAAGTTTCTTAGTGCGCTTCGCCAGCCCACTTCACACTCTTCAGATCAATGCCTTCTTTCGCCATCTCATACAGCGGCGAAAGTTCACGCAGACGTTCGACCGTCTCGACCACGCGATCCGCGACGTAGTCGACTTCGGCTTCGGTGTTGAAGCGTCCGATACCGAACCGGATCGAACTGTGCGCCAGGTCATCGCCCGTGCCCAGAGCCTTCAGCACATACGACGGTTCCAGGGTCGCCGAGGTGCAGGCCGAGCCGCTCGAAACCGCGATATCGTTGATGCCCATCAGCAGGGACTCGCCCTCGACGTACGCAAAGCTGATGTTCAGGTTGCCGGGCAGACGGTGTTCTGTCGAACCGTTGATGTAAACCTCGTCCAGGCGGCCCATGATCTTGTCCCGCAAACGATCGCGCAAGCCGGAGATTTTGATCGTCTCCTGCGGCATGTCTTCCATCGCAATCTGGCAAGCCTTGCCCAGTCCGGCGATGCCGGGTACGTTGAGCGTTCCGGAACGCATGCCGCGCTCGTGGCCGCCGCCGTCAATCAGCGGAACCAGTTGCACGCGCGGATTCTTACGGCGAACGTAGAGCGCGCCCACGCCTTTCGGCCCGTAAAGCTTGTGTCCCGTGATCGAGGCGACATCGATATTCATCTTGTTCACGTCGACCGGAATCTTACCGATGGCCTGCACCGCGTCCGTGTGGAAAATCACACCGCGTTCGTGGCAAAGTTTGCCGATTTCTGCTATCGGCTGTACCACGCCGATTTCATTATTCGCAGCCATGATCGTGACCAGAATCGTCTTGTCGTCCATGGCGCGCTTCAAATCGTCGAGATCTACCAGGCCGTCTTTCTGAACCGGCATGTACGTAACGCGGAAGCCGCCCTTCTCAAGATGCTTGCAGGTATCGAGTACGGCTTTGTGCTCGGTGACCGCGGTGATGATGTGGTTGCCCTTCTCGCGATACATTTCGGCAACGCCTTTGATCGCAAGGTTGTCGCTCTCGGTGGCGCCCGAGGTGAAGATAATTTCTTTCGCCGTCGCGCCGATTAGCTTCGCGATGCGTTCGCGGGACAATTCCACGGCTTCTTCCGCGGCCCATCCAAACGGATGATTGCGGCTGGCGGCGTTGCCGAATTTTTCCATGAAGTAGGGCAGCATCTCTTCCAGCACGCGGGGGTCAAGTTGCGTGGTGGCGTGGTTGTCCATGTAGATCGGCAGCTTGATGCCGTTCGGGGTCGCGTGCTGTTCAGTGACCTGGGTGGTCGTGCTCATGATTCCTGTTCTCCTCAAAATCTTGCCGGAACACCGGCGCTAGTTAAACAATCGTGACCAACTCCGCCGGTTTCTTGACCTCAATCGTTTCCGGCTCTTCCCGCATGTGTGAAATTTTGATTCGTTTCAGCACCTGCTCGATGCTTTCATTCACTTTGCGCAGCGGTTCGCGAATGGTGCATCGATCGGTCTGGTCGCACTCGCCGCGCACCGTGATACACGACGTAATAAACAGCGGTCCGTCGATCGCCTGAATCACTTCAAACGCCGAAATCGTATTCGGGTCACGCGCCAGCATGTATCCGCCGTTAATTCCGTGTTGCGACCGCAAAAGCCCGGCTTTCGCCAGGCGTTGCAGGATTTTCGCCAGCGCTTCCTGCGGAATCCCGTAGGCCTCGGCCACGTCTTTCGCGCTCGACGAACCCTTCGGAGCGTGCTCGGCGAGGTGCTTCATCGCCATCAGACCGTAGTCCGCTTTTTTGGTCAGTTTCAGCATGACGGTAATGGCGACCAATCAGGTCGGATAGATTGCCGACTGTTTTGGTCGTATTTCTATATTAGCGCTACTGGCTGCTTCCCGCAAGTGCGATCAGGCAACTGCTCAATTTCAGGATTGGACGGCAACTTTCGCAGGGTGAGTAGTTTAGAGGCCTTCGCCCGATCGCTAGGAAGGTACTCCTCCGAGGGTACTTGACATCTTCTACAGGCGTTCTAAAATACGGCCATTTTCCGGCCCCGAACGGAACCACCCTCTGGAGACCAGAGCTGCCCCGGAAATCTATGACGACAAGCAAGCCTCCCCAACCCCCTTCCAAGGTCAGCCGGGAACGGTGCAAGCATCCCCGGGTGCAGATCGTCTCGCGCGACGAAGACGCCGAATACGTCGAATGTGTAGAGTGCGGGGACGTCTTCGAATCCAGCGAATTCAAGGACATGGCCATGGAGGAAACCAAAGCCGCCGACGAAGAAGTGTAGCCTGACTTATTTCGCAAACGCATCGATCTCATGACACTCATCACTCTGGCGGCGCTCGGCTATCTGGTGTCGCCGGTATTGCTGATTTGCGGCTGGGCGCAGTGGGTTCGCCAGCCCAAAGCGCGCACCTTGTTTGGTGCGTTTTCCCTGGGTGGACTTGTGCTCTCCACCGTTTCTGCGTTGCTCGCGATCGCAGCCGTGGCCTATGCCCAGATCCACCATTTTCCGCATCAGGACCCGACGCTGATCAAGATGTATCGTGTAGGATCCTGTTGTCCCGCAGCGCAGTAGTACTTGGGATTGGCGGTATGTTGAACCCGAATTCGTTGCGCTGGTACGCACCGGTTTCTGCAGTGGCAACGCTGGCGTTGTGGATGATTGCCGCTACAAGTGAATGAAGCAGATCACAGATTTGGAACGGACCGTAGAGAGTCCTCCTTCTCGGCTTTGGCCTTCTTAGTCGCCATCGTTTTGTCCACCCACTCGTCGGCAGTCGCAAGGTCAGCCTTGCGGGCCGCGGGATCGCCGCACTGCACGTCGGCGCGCTCGCGGTACATCAGGTTCAGGTAGGCCATGGCATCATCGTAATCGGGGCGTAGCTGAATCGCTTTAATCAGATTATCGATACCTTCCTGAATGTTTTCCCAATTCTTCGCTCGCACCATTTCGCAGACACCGCGATTCTTTGCCGGGAGGGAGGCGTCGGACTTGAGATTCATCTTCATGCGCTCTTCCATTCGCAGTCGGTAAGTCTCCGTCCAGTCGATCACCGCGATGGAGTAGTAGGATTCCGGATCGTTGGGGTCCAATGCGGCGGCCTTGCGATAGTTGTCCCTGGCCTCATCGAACCTTTTCATTTGAAGTTCGAGATACGCGATACCCTTCAGCGCGTTGACAGCCTCGGTCGCCTGAGGAGCCAGGTCGAGTACTTGGCGGTACTGCTCGATTGCCCGTTCGGCCATCTGCAGGTTCTCCGCTACTTCTACGCCACCTACATATTGCTGGGAATAGACCGTCGCCAGATAGAGGCGAGCCGGTACACTTGACGGATCCTGCGCTACGGCTTTCTGAAAGTGGTCTTGCGCCTCCGCGAACTTGTTATTCTTAAAAGCCTGCACTCCCAAGTTGAGTTCGCTATTCTCACTCCCCGATTGTGCGGCGGCCATCGTGGCGGACAAGATGAGAGATAGAAAAAATAAACCGCGGCGGAATTTCATAATGCGACCTCTCTGACAGGCATACCTCGCCTTGTAATATTGGACACCGGTCGAGGCAAATTCGGGCATCTCAATCAACGATCTTGCCTTGATCACGCACTCGTAATCAGTAAATTCCCCGCCCGGTCCACCCGAAATTTCTTCCCCGGCGGTATGACGGTGGTGGCGCTATATTCGGTGATAATAGCGGGGCCTTTCCTTGCCCGCCCGGCGATCAGGTCGCTGCGTTCATACACGGGCGTCCGGAGGCGTGTTCCGTCAAAAATCACGGCTGTAAACTCCACGGGTAACGTCCGGCCATTCGACTCGATTACCGCGGGCTTCGCAATCTCGAGTTTATGGGTTCGGATTTTGCCGCGCAGCCGCACTGTTACTAACTCGATCTCTTTCGCGGGGTGGTGATATCCGTAACGGCGTTCATGTTCCTGGTGAAAACGGGCGGACGCATCTCCGGTCGCCGGGACATTCAACTCGTAGCCCTGTCCGCGGTAGCGCAGGTCCAGAGTGCGTTCGAAGACTGGCGTTCCTTCCCAGCGCTCAGCAGGAAAATCCTTGCGAGCCGCGGTCTCCAGTTTGCGAAATTCTTGCTCCAGTCTTGAGCGATAGTCTGCGCCGGATAAATTCCACAAGAGAGTGCGCGAGAAATCCTTGACCGCGTCGCTCACGAGGATTCCATACGCCGACAGCGCCCCTGGATGAGTCGGCAAGATCACGGTCGGGATAGCAAGAGCCTTAGCCAGTTCGCACCCGTGCAAACCGCCGGCCCCGCCAAATGCGACGAGCGCAAAGTCGCGGGGATCGTATCCGCGTTCGATCGATACCACGCGCAAAGCTCGTTCCATATTTGCGTTGACCACTTGCACGATGCCGCTCGCAAATTGTTCCAGCGTCAGACGCGACTTCTGCCTCTTCAACCATGCGGAGGTAAGGCGGTTGGTGCGCTCGAGGTCGAGCGTGAACTCTCCACCGAGAAAGCGGTCAGGCCGAAGCCTGCCCAAAATCAAATTCGCGTCGGTCACCGTCGGCAGTTCGCCGCGCCCGTAACAGATCGGCCCCGGTTCGGCTCCCGCGGACTCGGGACCAACACGCAGCGCGCCGCCTGCGTCAAAGCGCGCCAACGATCCGCCACCGGCGCCAACCGTATGGATATCGAGCGTCGGCACGCCCAGCGGAAAACCAGCCACCTCCGCCTGGCTGCTGGGGCGGGCGGTTCCCTCTACCAGCGCCACATCGGTAGAGGTTCCTCCCATATCGAAGGAGAGGACACGCGGAAATCCACTGCGTGCCGCCATGGCTGCCGCGCCGACCAATCCGCCGGCAGGCCCGGAGAGCACGGTCCGCACGGGCTCACGGGCGGCTGATTCCAGCGCGGTGATCCCGCCACTCGATTGCATCACGAAGATGCGCGGTATTTTCTTCGCCTGGCTCGCACCTCGCGCCAAATTTCCTGCCCGCTCACCAATTTTCTCGAGGTAAGTTTGCATGAGCGGTTGCAGATAAGCGTTCACCACAACCGTGCTGGTGCGCTCGAACTCGCGGAACTCCGGGAGAATGATGTGCGATAACGAAAGCGGCGTGCCCAGTCTTGCGAGAATCGCAGCCGCAGCGAGTTCATGAGCCGGATTCGTAAATGAAAACACCATGGAAATAGCGATGGATTCGGGCCGGGCGGCCGTTACCGCGTCGCGCATCCTCGCCAAGTCTTCCGCGGAAGGCGATTCGAGGACCTGGCCGTCCGCCGCGATTCGTTCCTTCACTCCGAAGCGCAACTCTCGAGGCACGAGTGGAGCGACCCGCTCAAAAAAGAAATCGTAGAGCGGCGACCGCGCCTGCCGCCCTATCTCGATCACATCTTCGAATCCGGCGGTGGTAACCAGCGCCACCCGCGCGCCCTTTCGCTGGAGCAGAGCGTTGGTGCCGACGGTCGTCCCGTGCACTAAGGTGAATTCACCGCTCACGCCGATTTTCTCCAACGCTTCGGCGATCGCTTGCGAGGGATCGTCTGGCGTCGAGAACACTTTCAATGTCTTGAGCACACCACCTTCCGCCCACACGCAGTCGGTGAAGGTACCGCCCGTGTCGATCGCAACGCGGATTACGGGACGCGTGGGTCGGGCCATGACGAGGGAAGGGTATCAGAAGCAGCCGTTAGCAATTAGCACTTGGCCAATGCTAACAATCCACAGATTTCAACCCACAAAGTGGGGGTTGAGCTAAGTGCTAAATGCTAAGTGCTAACCACTGCCCTACTGCAGTGGCGGCACACTGTTGTCGCAATTCGCAATCGGGCTGATCTGGGTTCGGAGTACGCTGTCTGCAAACGAGCAGAAAGAGCGCACGCCGGTTTGATTGGGCACGATGGGCGAACCGATCACTTGATACGTTGCTGCTGGGCTACCAGACGCGGCCGTGAGTGTGAACGTGTAGCCATTCTTTGTGCCGGATGCAATCTGGCTGTCGATCAAGCACGCGCTGGTCGAGGACGGCGGAGTACAACTCATTCCGCCCAGAACCGTGAGAGTGCTGGCGAATCCGACATTTGGATAGGCGGAGTTGTAGGAAATCTGGGCGCTGTTGATGGTCTTAACCGTATTCACCGCCGAGGCTTCATTAACCGAGCGCTTCGCGTTGATTAAACTGGGAATCGCGATCGACGCGATGATCAGAATAATCGCAACCACGATCAGTAATTCGATCAGGGAAAAGCCTTTCTGTCTCCGACGCATGGGAGATTCCTTTCGTGGTGTCCTCAATCTGGGAGGTGAGGACGGGATGCACTTGGAACGGGGCCCCGGGATCGGGCTTGCGCGAGATATTTTCTCTTTCTTCTTTCCAGCGGCGCCACCCCTGACGCTCTGGCGAAGGGCATCGGAAAACTAACCGGTAAATGCGCTGGACTGCCGTATTCTGAGACCAGCCGCATCAGGATGCGGCTAGGTCCGTTTTGACGGCGAACATCTGGAAATCATGGCTCCTGCCCGGAGGTCTGTTGCTGGCGCTGTCAGCCGCGCTGGTCAACAGTCCTCTGCTGGAGCGCGTTGCGCCCTCACTTGGTTTCTTTTACTTCGCCGTGTTTGTCGCTGGATTGCTCCTGGCCTGGCGCTTCAATTCCAGCCGGGTTTTTTTTACGCTGCTTGTGCTGCTGTTGTCTCATCGTGCAGTCGAATTCTTTTCGCTGGGAAACACTCGAAGCGGCCCCGGACACGCGGCCCTCATACTAGCGGCCGTCCTGATTCCTCTGAACGGCATCGCGCTGGCCTATATGCGTGAGCGCGGATTGACCATCGCGGGGATCGCGCCGCGTTTCGGGATGCTGTTTCTTCAATCGGTGGTCGTGGCCATAGCATGCCGTCCGGAAAATAGCAGCGCCGTTTCATCCCCTTCGGCTGGTTTGCCCATGTGGTCATGGATCGGCTTCCTTGCTGCCGACGTCGTGCTGGTCGTGCGTTTTTTCCAGACGCGCAAGCCGATGGAGCCGGGTTTTCTGTGGTCGCTGGTCGCGGTATTTCTGTGGCTCGATTTGTCCCCAGTCGGCAAGGTCGCCGACGCGTACGTTGCGACCGCCGGCCTGATCGTGGCCGCGTCCATGATCGAAACGTCCTACGTGTTGGCGTATTTCGACGAACTGACCGGCATACGCGGACGACGGGCCTTCAACGAAGCGCTGTTGTCGCTTGACCAGCAATACGCGATTGCGATTGTCGATATCGACCACTTTAAAAATTTCAACGACACCTACGGCCACGACACCGGGGATCAGGTGCTGCGCATGGTGGCTTCGCGACTGGCGGATGTGGGTGGAGGCGGACAGGCCTTTCGTTGCGGCGGCGAGGAATTCGCAATCCTGTTTCGGAATGTCTCAGCCAAGGATGCGTTTGCGACCCTGGATGCGCTTCGGCAAACGATCCAGAATTCCGTTTTCCGGTTCCGCGGCGGGGAGAGAAGAACTGAACCACGCGCCGGAGTGAAAGAACGCCGAAAGCCCCGCCGAAAAAAAGCCGAATCAGTTCTAGATAAGCCAATTTCGGCAAGACCGGCAGGGGACTTGTCCGTAACCGTGAGCATCGGAGTGGCCGAGCCGAGTACGCGCTATCGACAGCCCGAGCAGGTCATCAATGCGGCCGACCAGGCGCTTTATCGCGCCAAGCACAATGGACGCAACCGGGTTGAAGTGGCCTCAAATGTCGCGCTCCGCGTAACGCGCAGCAAGAAAGCGAACGCATCCCGCAGCTAACGTCGAGAATAGAGATTACTCACGTCCGACGCCGAGTGAGTCGGCAACCCGGTTGATGTAGTTGAACCACGCGGCGATCAGCGTGATCTGCAGAATGCCCTGGTCGTCGAAGCCCGACGCACGCAGGCGTTCGTGATCGTCCTTCCCAACCTTCGTCGCATCCCGGGTGATCTTGACGACGTAGTCGAGCATCACGCGGTCCTGCGGAGTAATGGGAGCGGTCGTGTAGTCGCGCTCCAGCGCCTCGACTAGTTTTGGGTCCAACGTTACGCGACGCAGAAACTCTGCGTGGGACTCGATTCAATACACGCACCGGTTTGTCACCGAGACCACGGTCGTGATCATTTCGTGCTGGCGGCGATCCAGAGGAAGATCAGGCGACATCAGCGAACCGAAGGTTGCGAACGCATGATAGAGAGCCTGCGGAATCAGCGAATGGGACTCGACAATCTCCGCACCACCACCTTCGGTCGGGTGAACGGGAGTGGCATATTCGACGGGGTAGAGATGGCGCTGACCCTCGGCGGCGCGCCGCAGTTCGTCGTTCGCTTCTGAAAGAGGAATGGTCTTGATCCAAGCCATGATTGCACCCTGCACACGGCAAGAAAATCTGCCTGATCGCGTTCCGACACCCTACACAGACGTAGGAACGTTGCCAATACCTCGAATATATTAGGCGTCCGGGGGTAGCCCTTGGACAACGTTCGGACAAAGTGAGGCCCACTCCCAACGGGTGGCCCAGACTTCCATCGGCGGCGGTAGAATAAACTTGGTCTAGTGACCGGACTCGCTGCTTTCTGGGATCGGGCGCCGCGCGATTACTTTTTCGGAGGCATGGATGCCGCAAGACACGCTGACCATTACCGATAACCGAACGGGCCAGACCTACACCGTGCCCGTCGAAAACGGCACTATCCGCGCCATGGACCTGCGCAAGATCAAGACCGGCCCCGAAGACTTCGGCATGATGACCTACGATCCGGCCTTCATGAACACCGCGTCCTGCCGAAGCTCGATTACTTACATCGATGGGGACAAGGGAATCCTGCGGTATCGAGGCTATCCGATCGAAGTGCTCGCCGAGCACTGCACGTTTCTGGAAGTCGCGTACCTGCTCCTCTACGGCGAACTCCCCACTGCGGCCCAACTCAAGAGTTGGGTCTTCGACATCACGCATCACACCATGCTGCACGAGACCACGAAAAAATTCATGGAGGGCTTCCGCGACAACGCCCATCCCATGGTGATGCTGGTCAGCACAGTGGCCGCGCTTTCGAGTGTGTATCCCGATTCCAGACATATTTCCGATCCCGCAGTCCGGCTACTCCAAATCAAGCGACTGATTGGCAAGATGCCTTCGATTGCGGCGATGTCGTATCGCCACATCGTCGGATTTCCCTATGTCTATCCCGACAACGATCTCACCTACACCGAAAACTTCATGAACATGTTGTGGAAGATGGTCGAGCCGAAGTATGTCGCGAATCCCGTGCTCTCGCGCGCGCTCGATATTCTCTTCATTCTGCACGCTGACCATGAGCAGAATTGCAGCACCAACGCGATGCGCGCGGTGGGGAGTGCGCACGCCGATCCCTATCTGGCTACGGCCGCCGCGGCCGCCGCGCTCTCGGGACCATTACACGGCGGGGCTAACGAAGAAGTTCTACGTATGCTGGACGAGATTGGATCCAAGGACAATGTTGCCGCCTACGTGAAGAAGATCAAGGAAGGCAAAGGCAAGTTGATGGGCTTCGGACATCGCGTCTACAAGAATTACGATCCCCGCGCCAAGATCATCAAGTGGGCCGCTGACAACGTTTTCGAAGTGACAGGACGCAATGCCAAGATCGAAATCGCCCTCGAACTCGAACGCATCGCTCTGGAAGACGATTATTTCGTGAGCCGCAAGCTTTATCCCAACGTGGATTTCTACTCCGGGATCATGTACGAGGCGATGGGCTTCAAGCCGGAGATGTTCACCGTGCTCTTCGCGATCCCGCGCACTGCGGGCTGGCTCGCGCAATGGCAGGAGATGCTCACCGATCCAGAACAGAAAATCGCGCGCCCGCGCCAGGTGTGGATCGGACATGAGACGCGTCCCTTCGTCCCGATGGAACAGCGTGGAGCGGGAGTGACGGCTCGCTAGCTCGTGCCGTCCTGCGCAGAACTTCAGGGCAGAACCGTAATTTCCCCATCCCGCTCACGGTGAAATCCTCTTGGCATCGAACTCTGCACGGGCAAGGGACTGGAGTTCTCTTTTGCAGGGGCGGCCACTACGATTCGCTTTAACAGGACTCTTTGCAACGGGCCACCGTTAAGCGACCCAGCGGCAACGATGTCGCCCCTGTCGTTGATCCAGAGTCCCAGCAAGAACTGCCACTGCGGGTCACCGACAAGGTCATTCAGAAAGAGCGGCACGCCATTATGCCAAAGAACGCCGAAACAGGGGCACAGGATCGTGTAAACCGGCGGCCCATCGGCGGGATCGTTGTCGTTCGAGCCCCAACTCCCAATAATATCTCCCTGGCTGTTGATGTCATTACTCCACGCGGTAACGAAATCATAGGGAGATAAATCCGTTACAGTGCCGTGATCCCACAGATAGGCATGTCCGCTGAGGTCCCCCGCCAGGTCCGATGCACCGGCGATACGACCTGCCGCGTCCGCTCCAACGGTATAGCCAAAATCGGAGCCGAAAATTTGTCCCAGGTCGGTCAGCACACCGTTCGACCAGGTGAAACCGTGGAAGTGAGGAATCCCAAAGACTGGATCGGGGTCGTTAGAAATATCTGACTGTCCGGTAACCAATCCTGATTCACTCAGGCCGTTTACTAAAGTTGCGCTGCCGCCAAGAGATCCCAGATCGCTCCAATGTTTTCCGTGCCAAAAGAAACCATGCGCGACTCCGTCGGAGGTGGTGAACACGCCCGTGACCTGATTATTTTCATTCACGCGGTTCGCGTAACTCGCAACTCCTCCGAATGTGTCGATGTCTTCTATTTGATGCTTGCGGTAAAGGAATGCGTGAAAAGTCGCGTCGCCCGGCACACACGAAGAGCCGACCACGTGTCCCCCATCGCTGATTCCCAGCGCCGCACTGCACGTGCCTCCCAGAGTGGGGAGAGGGGTGCTCTTGCCTGGCCTCCAGATGAAACCCATGTGCGGGCGCCCGCTCAACAGATCGGTCGCCGCCACCGCGCGATGATTGTTAATATCACCCGGCAACACTCTTCCGGGAGGGTCGAAGACGGAATTGATGGGTACTACGGTGTAACTCACACTTTGTGCCAGGGACAATCCAGTTATTACCAATGAGGCAATTACTAGCCACAATAAAAACCGAAGGGATAATGCTTGCATAGTCGTTTACTTCCTTCTGGGGGAAGGGCCATCATTTTGCCGTGCGCCCTACGAACGGTCAAGAAGAAAGTGAAAACGAGTTTGCGGACCGCACTCAATCCAGCGGCGGACGCGCTGATCCTCCCAGCAGCGAAGTATTCATGGTAGCAATGTTGTGATGGCCCTCCGGCCCGCCCCACGCAAACATCAGCGAGACCATGGGGAATCCGCCGGCACGCAGAGTCAGGCCGCCGGCGAAGCTGTGCTTCAGATGGCTGAAGCCCAGATCGCCGCGGGTCAGCGATACTCTTCCCTGGTCCGCGATGAACTTGGCGCCAAACGGGCCCCAGATGGAGTGCTCGACACTCTCCTGCAATAGCAGCAGATTTGGCCCCCGAAACCGGTAATCCTGATAACTGCCAAGCGCGAGTGAGCTATTGATGTCCGATCCGCCGAGCGTCTGCTGGAAATAAAACGGCACCGCGCTGGTGGACGAGTTGATCGACTCCGAGAGTAGCAGGCGCACTCCGATCGATCCGTTGAGATTTCGCGAGTGGGGAATCTCCGGGCACTGTTCTCCCGGAGGCGCGCACGAGTTTGGACCATTGCCGTCTGTGTTCCTGGGCGCCGATTGCGAATAGCCGTACAAGTAATAGGTATGTGCGAGGTCAACCGTCCAGCGAAGAAACGAATTATGCGAACTCGACGGCGCGAAGTATTCCTGAAATTTCCCGAGGTAATTCAGCTCGAAGTTACCGATCACCGGCTTGATGCGAAAGCCCTGGCTTAGCTGGACGAATCCCGGCTGGCTGCTCAATCCAGGCGCAGTTGCATCCGTGTAGAGAGTCTCAATCGACGGATCGGATTCGTGGTGATTTCCCCGGATGTCGACAAAGCGTCCGTTGATCTCGCCCAGAAGCGACAGATTCAATCCGCGGATCGCTCCCCACTCGTAGACGGGCTTGATCACACTCGCGCCAACAATGGTTTGGGTCATCCCAAAAATGGACTTTCCTGCAAGCGTCGTGTCGTTGCCTTCTCCGAAGAAATTCAGCTTGTTCAGCGAAATCGTTTGCGCATAGAGATTGAAGACCGCGTATGGGTGAGTGAAGGACGATGATCCCTTGGGCGTCGTGCTGCTCGGAGCGTCGGCCGCTCCGGGAATCGAAACGTGAACTCCACCATTTGCCGGATGCGGCGTGTGTACCATCTTCATATAGCCGCCCGCGCGCCATGCTCCGCTGGGCGCGCCGGTCGCGTCGAAATCCCAACTCAGCCGCCAGTTCTTCGTGTTCTTCGACCAGACGAATGCCCCACCGAGGCCGAACCCGTTCTGCGGCGGCAGACTGCCCGCCGCTATATGGAGAGGATGGTCAGTAAAGAGTGTGTACGCGCATCCGGGCACGGCCTTGAAGCTGGCCTGGCACGCGTCGGAGACGCGCTCTCCTTCGCGGCGCAGCTCCGCCTGCAATGGACTCTCTTGCGCCAACACGAGTGTGGACGCCATCGCGATCGATATCACCAGCAACAAACTCCAGCGCATACTCAGCCTCCGGCGAATCCCGCCTGTTACTTTTTGCCGCGTCCGCTCGGCTTCCGCGCCCGCTTGCTCTTCTTTGCCGTGGTCTTCTTGCGCGGCTTTCGGGCAGGCCGCTCGGCCGCCGCGGCGATTGCGATTCCCCGTTTGCGCCTGGGCTTTGCCCGCTGTGCCGCTGCGTCGTCATGGGCTTGATGGATCGCCTCGGTCACATGCCGGATATACGCAGCGGCCTCGCCTTCGGTCTGAATGGCATTGATGTACAACTCGCTGCGATACCGCAATGGAAGATTTCTCTCCGCATCGTGCAGATGCCGCGTCTGCGTTTGCAGCAGCGACGACACCGGGCGGTCGGGATTCCATACTTTCTTCGGTTGCGGCCTGGGCACTGGGATGGGCTTCATCGGGTTCACTCCTTTTCGGTCGCATTACTTCTGGGCGTTTCTATGAGTTTTTCTAGACATCGAAATCCGGGCAATCGTTTCGCATTGCTGGAAGCGATAGAAGATTGCGATTCGGATCTACGGGGCCTCCGCTCGGCTCGATGAACACGTCCGCGTTCACTTCGCGTGGAGATCGCGGCGACGCATCTCCGAGGAAGAACCTGGTCACCGTAGCGGGAATCGAGGCATGGTCGAACACGCGATCCACGACGGTCCCTTTCGGAATCCACGGCGAAATCAGGATCGCTGGCACACGCACGCCGAGCCGGTCGAACTTGAATGCCTTGCCCGTTCCCAGATCGAGTTCCGAAGACTCAAACTGGTCGGCGTTGCAATCCGGCGGAGGCACATGGTCGAAGACTCCTCCATGCTCGTCATAGACGACGAGCAGCGCCGTGCTCGCCCACATCTTCGGATTGCGCTTGATCGCCATGTACACCTCGGCAATCAGCAACTCTCCTGCCTGTACGTCATGGTCGGGATGCTGATCGCTGGCGATTGCCTCTCCGCCATCCGTATCGTGATCGTTGTAGTTCGGCTCGACAAACGAGTACTCCGGCAGGATTCCCTTTTTGCAGTCGCTCAGGAATTGTTTGTAAGTGCCGAACAGTTGCGGCTGGTTCTGCAGGAGGTTGGCGACTTCCATCGTGGAGCTGGTCGTATCGTAGTAGTAGACCTTGGCGGAATGAGCTGGAGTCGCCTTGATGAGCCGTGTGTAGATGCTCTTGATCGCCTCGTTGACGACGAACGGATTCATGTCGACGCGGCCGAACGATGTCCCGTAGTGCGCAAAGGCCCGGTTGCAGATTGTCGGACCCGGAATGGAAGCGAACCACCGGTTGAAAACCGCGAATTGTAGAGCCAGCGTCGTCAGCACAGGCAACTGGTTCTGCGCGAAGTAATACATGATCTTCTGCGAATGTTGCAGATCGCGCCGCTGATTGAAGTAGCTCTTCACGAAGCCGTCCATCGTCGGCTTGCGGCCGGCGCCGATGGCGCCCCCAAAGATCTGCAAGTCGACCGCCGGGTAGTGATGGTCGGGGTCGGGGTCGAGCTGGCCTTGAAAATCCGCCACTGCCTGCGGCGGGACCTGGTTCCCTGCGGTGTCGGGATTGAACTGACCGGGAGCGACTCCGTCAATCCGCGCGTCCACCGCTTTCAGCGAGCCCAGCATGTGGTCAAACGACCGGTTTTCCATCATCAGGACGACGATGTGCTTGAGTTGGTCCAGTCCTGGAGCCATGGCGATCTACTCCTGCAAAGAATTGGGAAGTGACGCCTAGTGGGAAGGATGCAAGACGGAGGGCAGTGCGGCGTCCCGTGCCCCCGGGAAGACACGTCAGTGCTAAGTTGCGACTAGTAAAACCTATTCTTTGGGAGTTGTCCAGTGATTTCAGTCGCTGTTTCTGTTTCTGTTACTCTGAATTAATGCCGATTGAACGCCTGCAAAAGATCATCGCCGCAGCGGGAGTGGCTTCGCGCCGCAAGGCCGAGGAGTTGATCACCTCCGGACGTGTCCAGGTCAACGGCACCACGGTCACGGAACTGGGCACCAAAGCGGATTCCGAACAGGACCACATCCGCGTCGATGGCAAGCTTCTGAAAGGTCCGGAGCGCCACACCTACATCGTGCTCAACAAGCCCAAGGGCTACGTCACCACAGTCAGCGATCCGGAAAACAGGCCGACCGTGATGGACCTGGTAGGCGGAGCGAAGGCGCGAGTGTATCCGGTGGGACGACTCGATTGGGCGAGCGAAGGACTGCTGCTGCTCACTAATGACGGCGAACTCGCGAACGGGCTGATGAAGGCGTCGTCGAACGTGCCGAAAATTTACGTCGTGAAAGTTGCCGGGCAACCGGACGAGGCGAAAATCGACAAGCTTCGCGCCGGCGTCTCCATCGCAGAAAAAGGCGGGCGGCGAGTCCGGACTGCGCCCGCGAAAATCCGGCAGATTCGCGAGTCTGACAACCCGTGGTTCGAAGTGACCATCGTCGAGGGCCGCAACCGGCAAGTCCGCAAGATGTTCGAGGAAGTCGGACATCACGTGGAGAAGATCCGGCGCGTGCAGTACGGCCCACTCGCTCTGGATGTGCCGCCGGGTGAATTTCGCAGCTTAACGCTGGATGAGGTTTCGCGCCTGAAAGCGGCCGCTTCGGGCAAGAAAATGTTTAGCGCCCCAAGGGAAGAAGTGATGCCCACTGTGCGGCCTCAGCCAGTGAAGCCCCCGGCCGACATCGTTAGCGGCACGGAAGCGGAGCGGCAGCCCATCGCGAAAATACAATTCCGGGCGACACCTGAGGCGCCGCGCTACTCAATCGTGAAAGCACCGTTCCGGCCAAAAACTGAGGGCCGTCCGCGCCCCGAGGCTAAGTCACAATACAGGACCAAATCGAAAGCGCCGTTTCAATCGCGAACTGCGAAGCCGTACAAGCCAAGAGACACGGCACCATTCCAGGGAACCGGCAAGCCTACCCAGCGGCCACGAAGCGATGACCGTCCGCGCGGCAACAACCTAAGATTTGACCGTGGCCCCGCCCGACCAGCGTCTTTCCGGGGAGCACCGCGCCCGCCGTTCCGGCAGCGAAAACCATTTGACAAGCCGGGCGACGCAACCGCGTCCGCAGCGCCGGGCGCGGGCCGATCGTTCGACACGCCAAGATCAGACAAGCCGAGGTTCGAAAGACCAAGGTCCGGCAAACCACGATTCGAAAAACGAGGATTCGATAAACCAAGATCGGGAACCGGGTTCGGTGGCCCGAAGGCGCGACGCCCATTCGACAAATCAAGTGATGGAGCAGCATCCGCGGCGCCCAGTGCGGGCCGGCCGCTTAACAGGCCGAAATTCGACAGGCCCAGACCGGAAAAGCCAAGAACGGGAGTTGGATTCGGTGGGCCGAAGGGGCGACGCCCATTCGACAAATCTAAGCCAGCCTCTCGCGACGGCCGAAGAGGATCGGGCGCCAGACCTTCACGACCGCGTGGACCGCGAAGCTAGCGCTTCGCTTCGGCGATCATCGGCAGGCGCGCTGCACCGAACAATCCCGCATCGCTTCCCAGCAACGCTCGCGTGACGATGGTCTTGTGTCCGGGGCCGGGTTCAACGTGCGAGGATGCGCCTCCTCCCTGGCCCAAGGGGTCGGGAGGAGCGGTGGCGGCGTACACCATGCAACGACTGCGCAGCTCATCGAAGATTGCTGGCGCAAATACTTCCCATGCGCTCGCGACGCCGCCGCCCACCACGTACATGGGCAGGTTCAGCGAATTCACCAGCGTAGACAGCACGATCCCAAGCGCGCGGCCTAATCGGCGGTAAATGCGCTTGGCGTCCTCGTCGCCTTGCAGCGCCAAATTGAAAATGGACTTCGCGCTGAACTCCACATCAGAATTCGCCGCTTTCGCCAGAGAGCAACCCTGATTCTGAGCGATGGCTTCGCGCGCCATACGCACCACAGCGGTTGCGGACGCGTATTGCTCCAGGCATCCGCGATTGCCGCAGCCACAAGGATGGCCCTCCGGTTCAACGGTTGTGTGTCCGAATTCGCCGGCCATACCGTTCATGCCGTGCCAGATTTTTCCGCCCATGACCAGCCCGCCACCGACGCCGGTGCCGAGCGTGAGCATGGCCATGTCGTCGTGCTCTCTGGCTGCTCCGAGCCACTTTTCGCCAAAGGCGGCGACGTTGGCGTCGTTTTCCAAAATGACCATGGTGCTGAGGCGGCGTTCGATTTCGGCGCGAACTGGGTAGTCCGCCCAACCGGGAAGGTTTGGCGACTCGCGTAGAAGTCCGGTGTCCATGTCGATAATGCCGGGCACACCGATTCCAATGCCGAGCATCTTCGACGAATTCCTGTACTTTTCGGACAAGTGCTGGATGGCATCGCACATGTCGTTGAGAACGTGATCACGGCCGAGCGAGACCTTCGTCCCAAGCGTGACCTTCTCCACCAGGTGGCCGGTTATATCGACCGCTGCAATACGCAGGTTAGTGCCGCCCAGGTCCACTCCGATTGAAAAGTCATTCATAGGATTTGGAATTCTCTATCTTAGCCCTTCGACGGGAGAGAGGTCTTCTGTTCTTGTACATGGGGACTTTCCAGTCCGTCAATATTAAATCGTTATACTACTGCTATTTTTGGCATTTTGGACAGTAATGACTGCTCCGTCCGGCCAGCACCACGCGCTTGACCGGGGTTCCGCATACCAGGCACTTCTCGCCTTCGCGGCCATACACCCGATGCTGGAGTTGAAAGAAACCTTCCTCGCCATCGGCATCGACATAGTCGGAGATTGACGACCCGCCCAAAGCGATCGCCTCGCTCAAGACTTCGCGAACCGAACGATGGAGCCAGCGAAGCTCGTCGCGGGTCAGTGTTGAGGCACGACGACGAGGCCGAATCCCAGTGCGAAAGAGAGATTCGTCTGCATAGATGTTCCCGACGCCGCGCAAAAGTTTCTGATTCAAGAGTGCACTCTTGATCGGAGTCTTCCGTCTCCGAAACAACTCGATGAACCGTTCTTCGTCCACCTCGAGCGGTTCGACGCCGCCGGGATCAAATCCGTCCGCGTGCACGCTGAGTTTTCCAAACATGCGGGGATCAACGAAGCGAAGCTCGCGTCCCGATGCCAGTTTCGCAATCAGATGAGTATGCTTGGCTATCTCTTCGGCAGGCTCGCAAACGACCAAGCGACCCGTCATGCCGAGATGGACGATCCACTGCACAGATCCGGTCCCCTTCCGCAGAGATACGGCTTGCCGCTTGTCCCTCGACGCAGGAATGGCTCCTTCGAGATCGAAAACAATATGCTTGCCCGCACGGTGTACGCGGACAATCCGTTTCCCTTCCAGTGTCGATGCGATTTTCGATGCGGGAGACTTCAGCGGCTGTTTGCGTGATCCGATCCAGACCGAATCAATCGTGTCGCCACGAACACGCTTGTCCAGTCCGCGGACGATGGTTTCCACTTCAGGCAACTCGGGCATCGAGTCAGAATAGCAAGGTTGGAGATACGAGGTTATTCTCCCGCGATTGCCCTCGTTCCTCTCAATTCGGTATGCTAGAGCGTACACATCGGCGGTCGCCGAACATCCCAGATTCAAGTCAAATGCAGCAGTCGCGCGAAACTTGTGTGTGCGATCTCTGGGCGGGCGATCCCGCAGAAGATTCCACGGAGTACGAATTGAATCGAGGCAAAACCGCGGTCATTGTTGGAGCCCAGTGGGGCGATGAAGGCAAGGGCAAGATTGTCGACGTCCTGACGCAGACCTTTTCGGTTGTCGCCCGCTACGCCGGCGGACACAACGCCGGGCACACGGTCATCATCGAGGGCAAGAAATTTGTGCTGCAGTTAGTGCCGGGTGGCATTCTGCGTCCTACGTGCGTGAACGTGATCGGCAACGGCGTAGTGTTCGATCCGATCGCATTTCTCAAAGAAGTGGCCACGCTGCGAGAGGCCGGCGTGAAGGTGGACAGCAATCTTTTCATCTCGAATCGCGCCCAGGTCATTCTTCCCTACCACCGCATGATGGAACTGGGTGCGGAAAATGCACCGGGCCGGGTAAAGATCGGCACAACCTCGCGAGGGATTGGTCCGGCTTACGAAGACAAGATCAGTCGCCGCGGGCTTCGCGTCGCCGATCTGCTCGACACCGCGCTGCTGCGGACGCACATCGAGAACGCCGTCAAGGAAAAGAACATGATCGGCCACGCGCTCTTCAACTCAGAGCCGATGGATGCCGACAAGATGTTCAAGGAATACGCCGAGGCTGCGCGACAGATCGCGCCGTTTGTCTGCGACACGGCGGTACTGCTCAACAAAGCGATTGCCGAGGGCAAGTCTGTGGTGTTCGAAGGCGCGCAGGGAACGATGCTCGATATCGATCACGGCACGTATCCGTTCGTGACTTCTTCGAGCGCAACATCCGGTGGGGCGGTCACGGGCACCGGTGTGCCGCCGACTTCGATCGACACCGTGATTGGAATAACCAAGGCGTATTGCACGCGTGTGGGAGGCGGACCGTTCCCCACCGAATTGCTGGGCGAAGAGGGAGAAGACCTGCGCAAACGGGGCAACGAATTCGGCGCGGTCACGGGACGTCCGCGGCGCACCGGCTGGCTCGATTTGCCTCTCTTGCGCTACGCTGGCATGATTAACGGCATCTCCTGGCTGGTGGTGACCAAACTCGACGTGCTCGATCATCTCAAAGAGATTCCGGTTTGCGTGGCCTACAAGGTTAACGGCAAAGAGACGGCGGAAGTTCCGGCGCAAGCCTGCGGCTACGACAAGATCGAGTGCGTGTACAAAAACATGCCGGGCTGGGCGACTCCCACGCAGGAGATTCAAACGCTCGAAGGATTGCCGAAGGCAGCCCGCGAGTATCTGGCCTTCATCGAGAAAGAAACTGGCGCGCGTGTCGGTATGATTTCCACAGGACCGGATCGTGAACAGACGATTCTCGTGACGGATTTCGTGAGCCAGCTGGGCCTGGAACCGATGAAGCGCCCAGCGGCTCGAAACTAAACGCAAAAACCGAGAGAAGAAAGAACGGAGCGACGGATGGTGGTACTGGCAGTGACCTGGATGGCGAAAACCGGACGCGAGTCCGAAGTGGCGGCACTCTTTGAAAAATTAACCGCCGAGGCGCGTAAAGAGCCAGGCTGCCTCATGTTTCAAGTACACAAGCACAAGACAGAGGCGCGACGTTTTTTCATCTACGAGCAATACAAGGACGATGCCGCGCTCGAAGCGCATCGCGCCTCGTCGCACTTCCTTCAGTATGCTAAGAAAGACCTGCCCAAAGTAGCGGACCGCACGGAAGGGCATTTGTTCGAGCCGCTGGGATAGCGATCAGCTACGTTCCGCTCAGGACGACAGGCTTACTACTTATCTGCCATCAGCACGCCGCCCGAAGCGTAGCTTTCCTTCGACACCTCGTTGAACGTGACGACGATGGCTTCCCGCTTCGCACCCGCTTCTTCAACCATTGCGTCGGTAATGCGCTGCGCGATCTTGCGCTTCTGATCGGCGGTGCGGCCTTGCAGCATTGTCACTTGAATTAGAGGCATATAAGTTCGCAGTTAGTTCCTTGGTTCTCAGAAAAACCATCCAGTTCACAAACTGAGAACTGGGAACTGAGAACCGGGAACTGTCTTTATTGCGCCAATTCGTATCCCGCGAAGAAAAAGCTCAACTCGAAGCGGGCGGTATCTTCCGCATCGGAGCCATGGATCGCGTTGTACTCAATCGTGCTCGCCCACTTCTTCCGGATGGTGCCCTCTTCGGCGTTGGCCGGGTTGGTGGCGCCCATCAGCTTGCGTAGGTCGGCAATGGCGTTTTCCTTTTCCAGCGCCAGCGCGACGATCGGCCCGCTCGACATGAAGTCAGTAAGCGAACTATAGAACGGACGGCTGGCATGAACCGCGTAGAACTGTTCCGCCTGGTGCTTGGAAATCTCAAGCATCTTGATGGCGAGTATCTGGAAGCCGTTTTTTTCGAATTGTTCAATGATGTCTCCGATCGCGTGCTTCTTAACCGCGTCCGGCTTAACGATGGTGAGAGTGCGCTGCAAAGTCTTCATGGATGAGTTCTCAGTTCCCGGTTCTCAGTTCTCAGTAGCTCTTAATTTCGTTCTCCACTCCTAACTAAAGAGTGGATCGCCTGGCTCAATCTAAGAGCTAAGTGCCAATGGCTTACTGCTAATTGCTAACGACGGCTTTTCCGATTGCTGCGGCTAAAGTTTCGCCAATATCGGCCGGCGATTTCGCTACTCTGATTCCGGCTCTTTCCATCGCCGCGATTTTCTCGGCGGCGGTGCCTTTGCCGCCGGAAATGATCGCGCCGGCGTGGCCCATGCGGCGACCCGGAGGCGCGGTTTGCCCGGCGATGAAGCCGACGACTGGCTTCTTCATGTTTGCCTTCACAAAATCGGCCGCGGTCTCTTCTGCGTTGCCGCCGATTTCCCCGATCATGATTACGGCTTCGGTCTGCGGATCGCGATTGAACAGGTCGAGTGCATCGACAAAATTTGTTCCGATAATCGGATCGCCGCCGATGCCAATGGCGGTCGACTGCCCGATACCGCGCTGCGTCAGCTGATGCACGGCTTCATAGGTCAGCGTCCCGGAGCGCGATACGATGCCGACGCTACCCTCCTTGTGAATGCTGCCGGGCATGATGCCGATTTTGCATTTCCCAGGCGAGATGATGCCCGGACAATTCGGTCCGATGAGGCGTGAACGCCGGTTTTGTAAAAACTCCCAGGCCCGCACCATGTCGAGCGTCGGAATGCCCTCGGTGATACAGACGATGAGTTCAATGTCCGCATCCGCCGCTTCCATGATCGCGTCGGCTGCGAAGGGCGGCGGGACGAAAATCACCGTCGCGGTGGCGCCGGTATCATCTGCGGCTTCCTGCACGGTGTTAAATACGGGCCAGCCCTCGTGCGTGGTGCCACCCTTGCCCGGAGTGACTCCGCCGACCACCTGCGTGCCATAGGCCGCGCAGGCTTTGGCGTGAAATGTCCCTTCGCGGCCAGTCAGGCCCTGCACGATCAATTTCGTTTTCTTATCAACCAGAATTGCCATGATTGCTCTTTTCTAAAAAACTCTAACTAGGCCCGCGCCGCCGCGACTACTTTGTCCGCCGCGTCTTTCATCGTTTCCGCTACGGTGAAGTTCAAGCCCGACTCCTTCAGTATCTTCTTGCCTTCCTCAACATTGGTTCCTTCGAGACGCAACACAACCGGCAACTGAAGGTTAGTCTTGCGCGCGGCTTCGACGACTCCGTTCGCAAGCGTATCGACGCGCAGAATCCCGCCGAAAATGTTAATCAGTACCGCCTTCACGCTCTTGTCACTGAGCAGAATTTCAAACGCATGTGCAACTTGCTCGGAATTTGCGCCGCCGCCGACGTCGAGAAAATTGGCCGGCATGCCGCCTGCGTACTTGATGATGTCCATGGTAGCCATGGCGAGCCCGGCCCCGTTCACCATGCATCCGACGCTGCCTTCGAGCTTGATGTAATTCAGGTTGTACTTCGACGCTTCCACCTCGAGCGGATCTTCTTCGGTGACATCGCGCAGGTCGCGGAGTTCCGGATGCTTGAAGAGCGCGTTGTCGTCAAAGGTCATCTTCGCGTCGAGCGCGAATACCCGGCCGTCGGTCGTCGTAATGAAAGGATTGATTTCCACTAGTGAGGCGTCGGTTTCGAGAAACGCACGATACAGGCCGGTCAGAAACTTCACAGCGGGATTGATCTGCGCGCCGCTGAGTCCAAGCGCGAACGCGATCTTGCGCGCTTGAAATGCTTCGAGGCCCATCCCCGGATCGATGTACTGCTTTAAGATGGCGCTGGGGTTTTCCTCAGCGACCTGTTCGATTTCCATGCCCCCGGCGGACGACGCCATGAAAACCGGCTTGCCCTCGCCTCGATCGACCAGGATGCCAAGATAGAGTTCCTTCGCGATCGGGAGCGTTTCTTCAATCAGCAGGCGACGCACCAAGCGTCCTTCGGGCCCCGTCTGGTGCGTAACCAGCGTCATGCCGAGAATCTTGCCAGCGAGTTCACCGGCTTCTTCCACCGACTTGGCGATCTTCACTCCACCCCCCTTCCCGCGTCCTCCAGCGTGGATCTGCGCCTTTACAACAACGCCCGTGGCCCCAGCATTGAATAACTCCTTCGCCGCGGCTTCGGCTTGCTCACGCGTTTGCGCCATCGTGCCGCGCGGCACGGTCACGCCGAACTTCTTCAGGATTTCTTTCCCCTGATACTCGTGAATCTTCATAATGATTCCTGGATTGCGTCCTGGCTCGATTCCAATCTCGGAGTAAACTGCTTGCGGCTTCGAAGAGCAGTCAGCAAACTCACAATTTTATAGGACGCAGAGGCAATCGGCCAAGCAGAACGCAACTTTATCGGACCGAAGCAAAACCAATATTGGGGATACGGATTGCCCCGTCTCCGTTCGAGGGACGCTGTCTGTCAACGGAAATCTGCATCGCTAGGGCCTCCTGTATCGTCAGATAAATACCCATGAAACTCGTATCTGTGAACATCGGCCTGCCGCGTCTGATCAGTTGGAAGGGCGCTACTTTCAAGACGGGGATATTCAAGAACCCGATTGCGGGACGAGTCATGCTCCGCGAAACCAACCTTGATGGCGACCGGCAAGCTGATCTCACTGTGCATGGCGGACCCAACAAGGCTGTTTACGGCTATGCGTCGGAACACTATCCCTACTGGCATAGCGAATTGCCCGAGGAGGAATTACCCTGGGGCGCGTTCGGCGAAAATTTAACAACGGAGGGTTTGCTGGAAACCAGCGTCAGCATGGGTGACCGCTACCGACTGGGTTCGGCGGTCGTCAGAGTGACCACCCCGCGCCTGCCCTGTTTCAAACTGGCTGCCAAGTTTCAGCGTGAGGACATGATTCAGCGTTTTCTGCAAAGCAGTTTCAGCGGCTTTTATTTCTCGGTCGCCGAGGAAGGCGAGGTCGGAGCGGGCGACGAATTTCACTTCCTCGACGCCGAAGTTCCCAGCCTGACGATTGCCGAGTTCAATCATCTCTACGTTTCGCCCACGCCGGATCTCGAACTGCTGAAACGTGCAGTTGAGGTGAGAAGTCTGCCGGAGAGCTGGCGCGAACGCTTTCAGGCGCGACTCGACGCCATCCAACAGAAGCAGCACATTTGAAACCACGCCCCGCCTGCGGTAGCTTGGAAGCCGGATGATCACCGACGTCCTGTATCGTCTCGCCAATCTCCGCCAGTCGCTCACTCGAGCGGAGGCACGCTCCGTGATGACGGAGGTTCTCGCCGGCAAGTACACGGACGCGCAGATTGCGGCGTTGCTGGTCGCGCTCCATATGAAGGGCGAGACGGTGGAGGAGATCGTCGGATTCGCTGAGGCGATCCGCGCGGCGGCAACGCCTCTCGAACTTCGCGGCACTCCAGTCCTCGACGCGAGCGGTACGGAGCGCGACGCCCTGGTTGACACGTGCGGCACCGGAGGCGATGCCAGCGGCACATTCAATATCTCGACCGCGACCGCGTTTGTCGCCGCTGGCGCAGGCGTAAGGGTTGCCAAGCATGGCAACCGCAGCGTCACTTCTAAATGCGGCTCAGCCGACGTGATGGAAGCACTCGGCGTCAAGATCGACTTGCCGTCCGAGCGGATCGCCTCTTGTCTCGATCAGGTCGGCATCGCATTTCTGTTTGCCCCCGCGATGCATTCGGCGATGAAGTACGTGCAACCCGTTCGCCGGGATCTTCGGCTACGTACGGTTTTCAATCTGCTCGGGCCGCTCACCAATCCCGCGCGCGCTACGTGCCAAGTGGTGGGAGTATACGCGGACGATCTGGTGGAAAAGCTTGCGGAGGCCCTCAGCATGCTTGGCTTGCGGCGCGCGCTGGTCGTCCACGGGAGTGACGGCCTGGACGAGATCACCATCACCGGAACGACGCGCATTGGCGAAGTACGCGACGGCGCGGTGCACACTTATGAAGTGACACCCGAAGAATTCGGCTTGCAGCGGGCACCTCTCGACGCCATCGCCGGCGGAGATGCCGCCTTCAACGCGTCACTGATTCGGGATGTGCTGGCGGGAAAGAAATCCGCGCATCGCGAAGTTGTGTTACTGAACGCGGGCGCCGCGCTTGTGGCTGCCGGGCGCGCCGACCATTTGCGTGACGCCATACCTCTCGCCGCGCGGGCGATCGATTCAGGGAAGGCGATGGAGAAATTACAGGCGTTGATAGGGTTTACAAACGCAAATTGAAGCTCTGATCTGATCGAAGCGAATCACCTGCTGGCGCTAACTCCGCAAATCCGATTATTTCCCGCCCGCAGCCTTTTTGAGTTTCTCAATCTGCTCTAAATGGTTCGTCCCGTGTACGCCGATTCGTTCGCCGATCTCCGCGATAGTCATTTTGCGCTGGAATTCCGGATGATAGGCGGATTTTCCGTAGTCTGCAGGCGTGACGCGCTTGAGTAATCGCAAATTGTGGTGACGCGCAATTCCATAGAAAGCAATCAGTTCTGCCGGTGGCGTTTCCATATAGCCTAGGTTGCGGGCCCAGGCATCCTGATCCAGCGGCGCGATGACCGGATTGCTGTCGGCGAGCATCTGGCGCATGCGATACCCCAACACGACCTCCATGTCGGCCAGGTGCGCGAGAATCTCCAGCACGCACCATTTTTCAGGAGACGGCTTGTAGCGCAGGACTTTGTCGGGCAAACCTAGAACCGCCGCTGCGACTTCCTTCGGGCTCTTCTCCGCGGCATCGAGGTGCTTTTTGAATTCCGCTTCAGTCATGGGAGCGCTCACTTCAATTCTACTTTTTCCATATACGCCGCAACCTGTACGTTCCATCCCAGTTCCTTCGTCATGGCGTCGCGCAATTGTGAAGACGCTGCAGGTTCGCCGTGCACCAGATAGGTCACACCCGGCTGATTCTTGAATGTTCTCAACCATTGCAGCAATTCTGGCGTGTCGGCGTGATCGCTGAACTGCTCCAGGGCAGCAATCTGTGCGCGGATCGGCACGAAGGCGCCGAAAATCTTCACCTCAGGCGCGCCGCTCTTGATGATGGCTCCGCGCGTGCCCGGAGCCTGGAAGCCAATAAACAGGACAAGATTCTTCGGGTCGGGGAGTCTCTGCGAGAGGTGATGCAGAATTCGGCCACCCGTCACCATGCCGCTGGACGAAATGATGATGCAGGGGTACTGACTGGCATTGATCTTCTTCGACTGCTCCGCCGTAACCGCGAACGTGAGGCCCGGCCACGTCATTGGCGAACCGTATTTCTGGATCAGACTGGCGGCCTGCGCCGTGTATTCCTCGGAATGTTTCAGAAAAATCTCGACCGCCTTGATCGCCATGGGACTGTCGCAATAGACCGGCACGCGCGGAATTTGGCCCGACTCCATGAGTTCCTTCAACATGAAAATAAATTTCTGCGTGCGCTCCACCGCAAAAGCGGGAACCACGACGCTGCCGCCGCGATTCACGGTTTCACGAATCAACCGCGCCAGTTCAGGACGCGGGTCGGTGTCCGGATGCTTACGGTTGCCGTAGGTCGACTCCATCACGACCACGTCAGCTGCTTCGCCTTCCTGCGGCCCCGAATGAACGACCTTACCAGGTGCGATTTCGCTATCGCGCACGCGGCCGATGTCGCCGGAAAAGAGCAGGCGGCGAGTCTGTCCGCCGGCTTGCAGGGTGATCTCGGCCATGGTTGAACCGAGAATGTGCGCGGCAGGAACGAATCGAAACCAAAGCTCGGCACTCACCTGCGTGGTCTGACCCACGGCGACCGGTTTGAAGTACTGCATGCAGTCCTGTGCATCATCGAGCGTGTAGAGAGGCAACGCCGGGTCGTGCTTGGAAGCCTTCGTCTTGTTGTAATAGGCCGCGTCTTCTTCCTGAAGATGCCCGGAATCAGCCAGCACCACCGCGCACAACTCGATGGTCGCCTGCGTAGCGTAGATCGGCCCGCGAAAGCCCTGTTTGACAAGCCGCGGAATCCATCCGCAGTGGTCGAGGTGAGCGTGCGTGAGAATCACGGCGTCGATTTCTGGGGACGGAATGCTCGGGTCCTGCCAGTTGCGTTCGCGCCATTCCTTCTGTCCCTGAAATAGCCCGCAGTCGACGAGCACCTGTAAGCCTTGCTTGCCCGTCAAATCGTTCGTAGTGTTGATGAGATGTTTCGAACCGGTCACAGTGCCGGCGGCGCCGAGAAACTGAATGTAGGACACGCTCTCTCCTCGTAAGTGACCAAGAGAATCTACCACGGAGGCACGGCGACACAGAGGGAGCAAGATTTTCCGGCATTGTACTTCTCCGTGTCTCTGTGTCTCGGTGGTGGATTCGGCTTTACGGCTCAGACACCTTGAATACGTTGTTGGTCAGATCGCTTTCCGGGACGCTGCCGTCGTTGACAACGACTTCGGTCGGCATGCCGGGCACTTGGACGCGTGTGGTGGCCGTGGCTTTGGCGCGGACTTCGATCCGGCGGGTGATCTCGCCGGTCCCAAAGCGGATCGTAAACGGAACTTCAGCGCCTGCCGCGCCGAGATTTTCCAGGGTGACGGCGACGATCTGCGTGTCCTGGGCACTCTTCTGCGAGTGAACCGCCAGCACGTGTAAGTCCGGTAGTCCTCGGTCGTGGTACACCCAGTCGTCAAAGAACCATGCGAGATCGCGCTTCGACGCTGCTGAGACGAGTTGCTCTACGTATTTCGGATCTTTATCGTCCGCGGCGCGGTAGTTGTGGATCGACTGCTTGAGCGCGTCGTCGCCAACCATGTCGCGCAGCATCCACCAGACGTAGGCAGCCTTGCTGCGGTAATAGCTCTCGTCGAAAGTAGTCGCCAGGGGCTGGCCGGGGTTTTTCTGTGGTGATGCGCTGACGTCCTTTTCCTCTTCGACAAACGCAATCCGATGGAGATTCAGGAAATCAATGGCGGCGGCACGGCCATCCTGCCTTTGTTCGCGGAACACGGCTTCGGCGAAGTGCGCGAGGCCTTCGTGAATCCAGGGGCGAGGAGACGTAAATGCCGAGTGCACCAGTTGGTGTACTAGGTTGATCTCGACCAGTTTCGGGTCCGCGCCTTTCATGGCGACCAACAGCATGTTGCCGCTTTCAGAAGGTGTGGCTTTTGCGTCCGGGAGATCGATCATGGACACGGAGGCCTTGGATTGGCCGAACCATTCGCTCACGAATTTTGCGGTTAGTTCAGCGGCGTCTGTGTAGGCGTAGGCACCATCTTCGTTTCCATCGAGGAAGTAAGTGCGAACGAGAATCGCTGCGTTGACACTGGCTTTGACGTTTAGCCGTGCACTCACAAAGGCGGGGACGCTCAGTCCAAACGGTGCGTACTCGCATTCTGCCCAGTGGAAATGAGGACTGCCGCCGCGGGTGTCACCCGAGCCGCCGACTCCATTGCAGAGAACCTCTACTTTCGGGTCGTTCTGACCGGCGTCGGTGCTGATGGAGAGTTTCATGTTTGAACCAGATTCCCGTGCCCGCAACCGGTCCGCCACCTGGAACATGCTATTGCCTTCGCTGAAATCCGCCGCCTCGGTTGCGATCGGATACCACGCAACATGCCCCGCGCCTCGAACGCCAGTGAACGCTGGACTGATCTGATCCCAGCTGGTGTGTTTCGCGATGTCCTCAGGGACTCCGATCTGCGTGAGCCGTGTCGAATCCTGGACGATCGTTCCTTCGTATCCGACTTCCAGTTCCACCGAATCTCTGGGCTTGATCTCGACGGGTAGAGTCACGATTGCTTCCGAGAGACCGCCGGTGTGGTCGATGTCGGAAGTGTAAGGCTGCGTCACGTATTGCACGGCCTTGCCGTCTACCTTGATCGAATGCCAGGTAAGGGACGAAGAGATCTGCAGGACAGCGATTTTCTGTGGCTGCGCTGAGTCGTTGCGAAGGGTGACCTTCCCGCGTGCACCGAGCCGCTGTTGTTGCGGCTCGAGGGCAATATTCAGGTCGTACTTCGTAAACGTGAAGGCCTCGCGGTCAAGAGCGAGAGAGGAGGAAATCATCCCCGCGATAGCGCAAAGTACACGGAGACTCTTCATCATAATAATTACTTTGATGCGGGCTTGGGCCCTGCGAGTCGCCGCTGGCGGACTACTTCAAACAGGACAATTCCTGCCGCCACCGACACGTTAAGCGAGGGGACCTGGCCGAGCATGGGGATGGAAACCAGAAAATCACAGTGTTTTCGGACCAGGTCGTGCAGCCCCTTGCCTTCAGCGCCCAGTACGACGGCGCAATGCATTTTGTAATCAACCTTGTCGTAAGTCTGTGGACCACGCTCGTCCAGGCCGACAACCCACAGATTATTCGATTTCAATTCCTCAAGCGCGCGTGAGATGTTCGTCACCTTCGCAATAGGGAGATGCTCGCTCGCTCCGGCGGAAACTTTTGCGACCGTGGCGGTCACGCCTGCGGCCCGCCGCTCGGGAACGACAACGCCATCCGCGCCCGCAGCGTCCGCGGTGCGCAGGATCGCTCCCAGGTTGTGCGGGTCCTCCACGCCGTCGAGCACTACGATAAGAGAGTGTTCGGCGCGGCGCGCCGCCAGCAGGTCCTCGAGATCGTTGTACTGTTTGGCTGACGTGATCGCTACCAGCCCCTGATGCGCCGCATTGCCCGCCAGTTTGTCGAGTTCAACACGGGACAAGAACCGTACTTGCACGCCTATCTTGCGGCATTCGTCGATCACGCGTTTCAGGCGGATGTCCTTGCGCTCGGTGGCCACGCCTACCCACTCGAAAGCCCGGCCGCGCGCCTTGAGGGCTTCGGTGACCGTATTGATTCCATAGAGAATGTTCATGAGTTGAGTCGTCTTTTGTGCCGAAAGAATCTATCTATAGAGACGCGGTTTGGCGCGTCTCGCGAACTACCAGTCTACAGCGTGTCGATACTCCTTCTGGATGTAGACTGAAATGACAAGGAGAAATTCTTCGTTGAACGACGTATACATTGTGTCCGCTGTGCGCACAGCGATCGGAAAATTCGGTGGCACGCTCGCCTCGCAGACCACTGCCGACATGGGTGTCGTTGCCGCGACAGCCGCCATGGAACGCGCGGGAATTCAGCCGCAGCAAGTAGAAGAAGCGATCTTCGGCAACGCCCGCCAGGCAGGCGGGGGCCCAAATCTGGCGCGGCAAATTTCTATTCGCAGCGGAGTTCCGCAGGAGATTCCGGCCTACACAGTCAACAAGGCGTGCGCGTCGGGAATCAAGAGTATCGCGCTCGGCTTTCAGGAAATCGCTACCGGCAATCTGGAATGCGTTCTGGCAGGCGGAACCGAATCCATGTCGCGGCTTCCCTTCTACCTCGAAGGCGCGCGCTTTGGATACCGCATGGGCCATCAGGAAGTGGTCGACGGGATGTATCGTGACGGCTTTTTCTGTCCGATGGCGAAGATGCTGATGGGCGAAACGGCGGAACTGCTCGCGGAGCAATACAAGATCTCGCGCGAAGAGCAGGACCAGTTCGCTTTGTGCTCTCAGAAACGCGCGGCCGCTGCTCAGTCCAGTGGACGTTTCGACGCCGAGATTGTCCCGGTCACGATCGAAGGCAAGAAGGGCTCGACTGTTTTCGCCCGCGACGAACATCTCTTCCTCGATGCGACCCTCGAAAAAATGGCAAAGCTTGCGCCGGTGTTCTCAAAAACCGGCACGATCTCAGCTGGCAACTCTTCGGGAATAACGGACGGCGCGGCGGCGGTTGTACTGGCAAGTGAAAACTTCGTCCAACAGAATAAGCTGAAGCCACTGGCGCGGATCATGGCCGTCATCTCGGCCGGAGTCGATCCCCGGATGATGGGCATCGGTCCCGTCCCGGCCATTCGAAAAATGGAAGCGAAGCACGGTTTGAAACTTGCCGATTTTGACCTGGTCGAAATCAACGAAGCTTTCGCCGCCCAGGTACTCGCCTGCGACCGCGAATTGCACTTCGATCGCGAGAAACTGAACGTCAACGGCGGTGCGATTGCGCTTGGACATCCCATCGGCTGCACGGGAACGCGCATCACGGTTACGCTGCTGCATGAAATGTTGAAACGTAAGTCCAGGCGCGGACTCGCAACGCTGTGCGTGAGCGGCGGCATGGGAATGGCTCTGGCGATCGAAAGCGCAGTGTGACGGCTTAATGACTGCGGAAAAAGTCGGTATTGACCTTGATTTTGGGTGGCGCAGCGGTTCACCGCTGCGGTGACTGCATTGCTTTGGATGTGGCTTCAGCCACTGAGGGCGGGTCCTTCGCCACGAAGGGACTTTTTTTCGTAGCCTGTCAGTGCCGGAAATGCCGCACGCCGGTAAAGATCATTGCTACGCCGAGCCGGTCGGCGGCTTCAATCACTTCCTGATCGCGCACGGAACCTCCGGGCTGAATGATGGCAGTGGCGCCGGCCTTGGCGATTTCTTCCACGCCGTCCGGGAAGGGGAAGAACGCGTCCGACGCAGCAACGGTTCCCTTCAGCGGGAGTTGTGCTTTCATCGCGCCGACTCTCGTTGCGTCGACGCGGCTCATCTGCCCGGCGCCGACGCCGACGGTCTGCCCGGCGCGGGCGTAGAGGATCGCGTTCGACTTTACGTGCTTGCAGACTCTCCACGCGAACAGCAGCGCGCGTTTTTCTTCAGTCGTGGGTGCACGCTTCGTGACAATTTTCAGATCGGCATCGGACAACTGGTGGAGATCGGCGTCCTGCACGAGCATGCCACCCGAAATCTTTTTCAGGACCCAACGCTGTTCGCCGGATGGAACTTCGACCAGGCGCAGATTCTTCTTCGACGCGAAGATTTGTTTCGCAGCCTCGTCGAATGACGGTGCCGCGATGACTTCCAGAAAGAGCTTCGACATTTCCGAAGCGGCCGCGGCGTCAATGGAGCGGTTCACGCCGATCACGCCTCCGAAGGCCGAAACAGGATCACATTCCAGGGCGCGCAGATAGGCTTCGGCCAGCGTGCTTGCGGTCGCGACACCGCATGGGTTGGTGTGTTTGATGATGGCGCAAACGGTTTCGTCGAACTCCTGCGCGAGATCCCATGCGGCTTGCAGATCGACGATGTTGTTATAAGAAAGCTCCTTGCCCTGCAACTGGCGTACGTTGGCCACTCCCTGGCCCGAACCGTCTGTGTACATCGCGGCTTTCTGGTGCGGGTTTTCGCCATAGCGGAGATCAGCGGTCTTTTGAAACGAGAGGCGCAGCGTCTGCGGGAAACCTTGTGCAGCGTTCAATTCGAAGTGGCCATTCACGCCCACCCGCTCGAGAGTCGAGGCGATGGCGGAATCGTAGGCCGCCGTGGTAGCAAAAGCCTTCTGCGCCAGGCGCCACTTGGTTTCTGACGACAAAGCGCCTGCGGATCCGGCCATTTCCCCGGCGATGGCGTCGTAGTCGGCGGGCGAGGTGACGACGGCAACGTCCTGAAAATTCTTGGCGGCGGACCGGATCATGGAAGGGCCACCGATATCGATGTTCTCGATCAGCTCTTCAAAGTGAACGCCGGGCTTGGAGGCGGTCTTTTCAAACGCATAGAGGTTGACGACCACCATGTCGATGGCGGGAATGTTGTGTTCCGCCACAGCGGTGCGATGAGCGGCGTCTGCGCGGCGGTGCAGTATGCCCCCATGCACTTTCGGATGCAGCGTCTTCACGCGCCCATCCAGCATTTCCGGGAAGCCGGTGAGTTCAGAAATGTCTTTCACGGCAATGCTGGAATCACGCAACAACTTCGCAGTGCCTCCAGTGGAAACGAGTTCCACGCCCATTCCGGCAAGCTTACGGGCGAACTCGACGAGTCCGGATTTATCGGTGACGCTGAGGATGGCACGCTGGATTTTTGACATTGTGAAGTAGGAATTTTAGCAGCTTGCGGAGGAGTTCTCAGTTCCCGGTTCTCAGTTCTCAGTAAAACCCGATCAGAAACGGCCCCGGGTCTCAACTGCGGTTTGGACTTGATTTACTGGGAACTGAGAACCGAGAACTGCCTTTTTCTAGGTTTTTGCTTTGGCCTTCAACTTGACTTGCCCGTCCTGCATCTCGACCGAGTACACGACTGTTTCGCACTTGTGCTCTTTGCGGATCTCGGCGGTCTTCTTGCTGACGAACGCGGCAAACGAATCCAGGCTGCCGGAAACTTTCTCTCCCGACTTCTGCTTGGCTGCGCTGAGGGCTTTGTAGAGTGATTCAACTTTTTCGCGTTCAGCCTTGCCGTCGGAACATTGCACGGTGAAGGGCTTATCGTCGGCAGCCTCGCCGTTGTGGTGGCCTATCCCGTACGCGGTGGGATGCTTTTGCTCGCGCATCTCCGTGGGACGCACGCCCTGCACCGAGAGGATCGCGTCTTGCGGGCGGCGATACCCTTCTTCGCGGATGCGCATTTTCTTGCGCCACAGGTCGCTGTGGATGGCATAGCGTTGTGCCATTTCGTTGTAGCGATAACGCTGGGAAAAGCTCATGCGTCCGCCGTCGCTGAATTTGCGGATGAGCGAGAGCACCTTCCATTCGATATCGGCCGGAGGTCGCTTCGACGGATTGTTGAAAAACATCTCGTACTCGATTTTCAGCCTGCGCAGCTGATGATCGAGGAGATTCAGTTCCTCGTCTATGGTCACGAAAGATTCCCGTTCACAGATTAGCGGGGAAGCGAAGCGAGGGCGAGGTGTCCGCGGGACAGTGGGGTAATAGGTACGAAAGTACCTGAAAGGCAGCCGTTAGCGCCTAGCAGTTAGCACTTAGCTCACCTTCGGCGGCGCTCGCAGCGTGGCCCTGCGCGGCCGTCAAATCGCGCGGAATAATTGGATTATGAGCCTTGGCTAAGTGCCAAATGCTAAGTGCTAAGTGCCGTTCCGCTACTTCGCTGTGCTGGCGGCCATTTTCTTTACCATGGCCAATACCAGCTTGCGGTCGCTGTCGTTGAGGCTTACGGAGTAGCGGCGGATTTGACTCAGGAAGCGGACTTCGTCGTCGGAAAGTTGCGGTAGGCCTTTGTGGCCGTTCGAATTGCCCTCGGCAAAAAATTGCGAGAGCGCGAGGTCCATGGCGCCGGCGATTTTTGCCAGCGTATCGAGCGACGGAATGGTGTGGCCATTCTCCACGCGTGAGAGATAGCAGCGCAAAAGGCCGGTGCGCTTCTCGATGTCGCCCTGCGACATGCCCTTCTGGAGCCGGTAATTTCTTATGGTCTCGCCGATATTCATAGGTAGCGCGACCGTTTCGGTCCCGCCAAAGATTGCTGAATAGTAAACATAGGCGTTGCGTCTGGCAAGTGGAAATTCCTTCTAGTGAAATGTCGCATGTCTTGAACGAGATGCGTAAATTCAGTTCCCAGTTCTCAGTTGCCAGTAAGAGCGATCCGACCTGGGATCCGCGTGCGTGATACTTTACTGAGAACTGGGAACTGGCAACTGAGAACTGCCCCTGCACTACTTCTTCAACGTATCCGCCAGGAAATTCATCGTGCGTTTCCTGGCGTCGGCCGTGTCTTCGGCACGGTATCCCTGTTTGTTGTTGGGATTTTCGAAGCCATGTCCGGCGTTGGGATAGATGTGGACTTGTGCTTTCTTGCCGAGTTTTTCGAGCGCCTCGCCAAATTTTTTCACGTCCTCGGGAGTGATGCCGCGATCCTGGCCGCCGAAAAGCCCGAGAATCGGTGCATTAATTTTCTTCAGCTCGGCTGGATCGCTCACGAGTGAACCGTAGTTGATTACCGTCGCCGCCAGAGTAGGCTCCAGCAGCGCCACTTTGAGCGAATAGCCGCCGCCCATGCACCACCCGATCGAGCCAATGCGGTCCTTTTTCACGTTCAGCTGCGCGGCGAGATAGTCGAAAGCGGCCCCCAGATCGCGAGCCGAGCGGTCTTCTGAAACGCCTCGCATCAACTCGTGGGCAAGATCAGAATTGTCGGCAACCTTGCCTCGATACAGGTCGACGGCGAGGGCGACGTATCCCTGGTCGGCAAGCGTCGAGGCCTGCTCCTTTACCCAGTCGTTCAGCCCCCACCATTCGTGGATCACGATCAACGCGGGAAATGGTCCTTTTCCGGCCGGAGTATAGAGCGTGCCGGTTACGGTCTCGTCCCCGGACTTGTAGGAGACGGATTTACCGTCGGCCGCAAGGGCACTGATCGACAACGCCAACACAAACGAGAGAAGAAGAGTCTTCATTCGGGTACTCGGTGAATTGTGATTTCGCCTCACTCCTCTGACCTTACCCCGTTCTGTGCCGTCACCTTCGCATACCACTCGCCGGATTTTTTTATTATTCGCTTTTGTGTTTTGTAGTCCACGTACACCAAGCCAAAGCGCTGGCTCAAGCCCTCGGCCCATTCAAAATTGTCGAGCAGGCTCCAGGCGTGATAGCCGCGGACATTCGCGCCGTCGCGCATGGCACGCGCGAGTTCGGACAGATATTGCTGGTGGTAGGCGATGCGGCGAGTGTCGTTGATTGCGCCCGTGACGTCGGGACCATCGTTAAAGGCACAGCCGCTTTCGGTGATCTCGATCGCGGGGTGGTTGTAGTCGCGCGTGATGCGCATCACGATTTCATAGAGCGCTGCTGGCCACATCTCCCATCCGATATCGGTCTTCGGACCTTTTTGACCGGCCATCATGCGGGCGGGTAGCAGGAGAAAGCGACGGTCGAAAAGGCGGTCGCCGATTCCGGTTGCCGAAACAACGGTTCGATAGTAGAGGTTGATCCCGATGAAGTCGAAGGGCGCGCGGACGAGGTCCATGTCGTCCTGTTGAACCTTCATGAGGACGGCGGGGTTGAACGAAAACGCGTCGGGGTAACGCCCGCGCAGCGCGGGATCGAGAAACCAGACATTCGTAATCGCATGAGCGCGTTCGGCGGCAAGGCGATCCTCTTCGGAATCGGTGGCGGGCTCACAAGGGGACATGCTCAAGGCCGCTCCTACGCTCGCATGCGGACGCATCGCCTTCACCGCCCGAAAACCCATGCCCTGCGCGAGGTTTGCCGTGTGGGACGCACGCAGGAAGTCGAGGATACCGCCGCGGCCGGGAGCGTGCGTACCGTCGAGATATCCCTGGCTGGTGAAGGCGGCTGGCTCGTTGAGGAGATTCCAGTTCTCCACGCGATCCCCGAGTGCACGGGCAACCAGTGCGGCGTAGTCGGCGAAACGCCCCGCAATGTCGCGATTGGGCCAGCCGCCGGCCTCTTCGAGAGACTGCGGAAGATCCCAGTGATAGAGGGTCACCAGCGGGCGAATATGCGCTTCGAGTAAGGCATCGATCAGGCGCTTGTAGAAATCGAGGCCCTTCGCATTTGCCGGACCTGAGCCGTCAGGCTGAATGCGCGGCCACGATACGGAAAAGCGGTAGCTGTTCAGATGAAGCGCCCGCATGAGCGCGATGTCTTCGCGATAGCGATGGTAGTGATCGCACACAATATCGCCATTGGTGCCGTCTTTGATCTTGCCGGGCGTGTGCGAGAAGCGATCCCAGATGGATTCGCCCTTGCCGTCTTCGTTCCAGGCTCCTTCGATCTGGTAGGCGGCCGTGGCAGTGCCCCAGTAGAAGCCTTTCGGGAAAGAAATCGCGGGTACAGCAGAAACGGTGGCGGCACGAGCGACCACCGACGAGGCTGCGGCTGCAGCCAGTGACGCGATGAATTGGCGACGAGTAGTCAGGGGTGTCGATGGGCGGAGCTTCCCTCCGCTGGACAGCTAGGGGCGACTATCCCCCTACGTAAGCTTAATCGAGCAGCGTCTCCACGGAAACCGTGGCAATTGTAAATCAGGGAACGGGATTGCGGCGGATGGCGCTCGAAGGATTCAATGCGGTGGTCCGCTGGCGCTTGTTACGGGCAATTTCGTCCGGATCAGGTCCTCTGCCCGCTGCCACACAGTGGGGTCACATTCGATCTGCGTGTGCGTCTTCGCAAACCAGCGGTCGAACCAGGGATACTTGTCACAGTTGTAGTGCTGCGATTTGTAATCGAAGCGGAAATTGCCAAGGATTTTTGTTTTCGCCGGATCAGCCGCCCGAATCTTGTCCTGGCCATGCAGCAATCCGCTCGGCTGATAATAATTCGCGGCCTCGCTTACGTTCGCGGGGATGACCGCGTCGTTGTGGTGAACTCTGGAAACGCTATCCACCTGAATCGTAAGCAGCACCGGGATTCCGAGCCTATCGAGATCGCGGGCCAGAGCAACCGCCTGTGATCCGCCCCAGCTGTGCCCGTAAATGATAATGTGTGCGTTCTGTTTTTCGCGAGGCGAGAGCTTTCCGTCGTGGTCGGTGTCGAGAATGGCCAACACCTTTGCTCGGGCAAGGCCTCGGTGATAGCTCTCATAAGTCTCTACCTCAACGCCCGACGGATACTCTTTGCGCAGCCGCGCCGCAAGCTGAACCTCGCTGTGCACGGGATTGTCGTGTTTGATGAACCCACCGACAAAGCCGATGACAATCGCGGGAGGCGTGGCGGGGACTCTCGTCGACGGCGCCGATTCGGAAGGAGTTTTCTGCCCAGGGGCTAAGGCCGAAACCAACAAGACGACGACAGGGCTCGATCTGCGAAAGTTGAAAGTCAATGGTCCAATCCGGAACGGACGAATCCTGTTACTTATTGATGGCAGGCCCGAACGTGTTGGTTGTCCCCGGGGTAGCATTAGCGTCGGAGGGTGTCCGGCAAGAGCGCCGACCTTCATTATGGCGTCCCTTCGTAGAGCGGCCACAATTGATCGGCGGTGACGCGGTAGATGGCGTAGCTGCTGCCTGCGTCGGTGGTGCGGCGGAACAGGAGTTCGCCGCGGCCGTCGCCGTCGGCGTCGATGGCGTCGATCAACTCCATGCGTGGAACAATTTCGAGATGGCGCGCGTCTGTATGCGAGAAGAAGAGTCGCCGCGTGTCTCCGTCGAGGTTGATGCGGGCCACGAGCGTGATCTCGTCGCCGTCCGTGGCGGCGGCATCGGCGGTGGCCGGATGATGCGTTTTCGCCGAGAGTATGAGAACCGGATCGTTGGAATTGGACAAATCGAAAATGCGCAGATGGACGTCATCAAAGTTCGCGGGCGCAGCGGACTTGTGAGCGCTGGCGGTTTTGCGCGATTTGGCAGTTGAAGTTTCCGGAGGCGCGGCATTCGCCTTCGCCAGCTCCGCCGAGGCGAGCGCCAGCATCTTGCTACGGTATCCCGCCTCTTCGTTGCCTCTGAGATCGAAATTAAAGGGGCGCGGATCAGGGCCGGCGGCGTCGGAAATGGCAGGAATGATTTGCACGTTCGCCAACAGGTCCTTGGATTTTCCGGTGACCGCTTCTTCGTCGAAGTTCTTGACGAGTTCGTGGTGCGCCGCGGGATCGGGCTTGCCGCGACGCAGAATGGGTCGGTTGGGATCTTCGAACGGCGGAGCGTCGTCCCGAACTTTCGCCTCCTGCGGCTTGGGCGCGGGTGCAGGAGGTGGTGGAGCAGGAGGAGCACCGGGCTTTTCCGCCGGTGGTGTCTCCAGCGGCTTGGACCCGCCGCGCTGCAAACGAGGCGGCGCGTCCTTATCTTCGATCTTGGGTGTTTCGTACTTCATGCCCTTTTGGGGCGCCTTGGTGCCGGCTGGAAGCCAGGTGCCTTCGGCCATCCAGGCGTGCCCTGCCTGTCCGGGTTGGGTGATCGTGAACAGCCCCTGCGATACGCCCGTGCGGAAGCCTTCGTAGACCACGCCGAAATCGAGCGCCATGGGCACCGGGGCGCCTTTGTACGATCCGGCGTCAAAGAATTTGCCGTCCACGGTGATCGCGACCGGGATCAGATGGGCTTTGCCATTAGGGAAGAGCTGGATCAATCCCACAGCCCTCGGCCCCTTGGAGACCTGCGCCCGGCGGCCATACTGCGCCACATTGCCCGGCTCGACGTTGCCCTGCGCCAGCAGCGCGCTACTCGCCAGCAGAGTGACGCCGAGTGCAGCAATGCGATATAAACGGTTGCGAACGAAAATAGTGGAGCAGTACGGCGCCCGGCTAGGAGATCCCATGGAAGTCAATGATAAAGCCCCCGACTTCAGTACGACGGACGAGAACGGTAAAGAAGTTGCCTTGAAAGATTTTCGCGGCAAGACGGTGGTGCTGTTTTTCTATCCCAAAGCCGATACTCCCGGTTGAACCAAAGAAGCGTGCGGGTTCCGCGACGCATACAGCCAGATCAAGAAGACGGGAGCGGTTGTTCTCGGCATCTCCGCCGACCCTCCCGCCAAACAGAAGAAATTTCAGGAAAAGTATCACCTGCCCTTTTCGCTGCTCGCCGATACCGACAAGAAAATCTGTAACGCGTTCGGTGTGATCAAAGACAAGAGCATGTACGGGCGGATATTCAAAGGCATTTCCCGCATGACCTTCGTGATCGCGCCGGACGGGAAAATCCAGCACATCTTCGACAAAGTCAAAGCCGACGGCCACGCGGAGGAAGTGCTGGCACGGCTCAAGTCGAGGTAAGCCGCGAGGCCAAGATGAGAGGTCAGATTGCAGAGGTGCGGCTTTTTAACCTCCGCAATCTGACCTCAAACCTCTGACCTGATCTACTTCGCTCTGCTTCCCACCGTAAACGCCACCGCGTATTCCGCCGGGATCACCGCCTCCTGTTTGCCGGTAGCGGCTGCTACTCCGGTGCCGGCACCGGCGCCGATCACGCTGCCGATGGCAGCGCCCTTTCCGCCTCCGGCGAGAGCGCCGATCACCGCGCCTGCGGCGGCGCCTCCGCCGATTTTCGTGGCATTGCTCTTCAGGTGGCTCTTACCGGTTGTGTGAAACGAACTGCTGGTGACCGCAATGGAGTGTCCGTTGGCATGGATCGATGTCAGGCGAACCGACAACTCGCCGGGTGCATGCAGGCGCCCGCTAGACTTCGCGACCGTGACCTTGCCGTGCGCAGTGGCGCCCGCGGGCGCGATCGTCTTTCCGCCGACCACCAGCTTTTTAGTCAATGTTCCTTCAAAGGCCTGACCCACTTCGGCGGTTCCGGAGCTGATTTCCGAACCCATGCGAATCGTGACGGGAGTTCCCGCCGGGATGGTTTGCGCGATGGCGAATGTTGCCGCCAGCGCGAGGGTTGCAATCGGTAGAATTCTGCGTAGCATGACACGCCCCTTTCAGTGCCACCGGCTGTTGCACGCAGCCGTGTGGAAACTCTGCGCCTTGATTCTACAATTGCCAGGCTCCGCGGCATGCGGAACGGAGGTACATGACGAAGCTCGGTCGAGTGGTGTGGTTGAAAGAGGAATTTTTCGATCGCGATCCGCGCCGCGTGGCGCGTGCCCTGCTGGGGCAGTTGCTGGTGCGCACCACTCCGGGCGCGGTGCTCGCAGGACGGATCGTCGAGACTGAAGCCTATCTGGGCAAAGACGATCCGGCGGCGCACTCGTTCATCGGCCAGACCCCGCGCAATGCCGTCATGTTCGGACCTCCGGGGCGCGCATACGTGTATTTCATTTATGGCAACCATTATTGCCTGAACGTTTCCTGCCAGCAGCCCGGTGTGGCTGGGGCGGTATTGTTTCGCGCACTTGAACCGGTCGTCGGGATCGAGCAGATGGCTGCGGCGCGGGGAATTGTGCTCGACGAGAAAACCGATCTGCGGAAAATTTCGTCGGGACCGGGACGCATGGCGCAGGCGCTCGGCGTGACGCGGGTACGCGACAACGAAAAAAACTTCACCAACGCGAAGTCAGACTTGCGCATCGGCGACGACGGGTATCGCGTGGGCCGCGCAATCGCCACCACGCGCATCGGGATCACGAAAGCGGCGGAGATGCCCCTCCGCTACCTGATCGCTGGCAATCGGTTCGTCTCCGGGCCGAAGTTATAAGAGGCCAAGGGATCAAAGGGTACCCCGCGATTCTATGGACTCTGCCTCCCCTTCCGCGTATCTTGGGATGCCTCGGTCCGTCTCAGGAGAAATTCTTTGATGCCACGTTTCGTTCGTCGTTTCGTCGTTGCGTTCATTTTCTCTGCCCTCGCGTTCGGCCAATCCAACAATCTCGACGCTCTGAAAAACGAAGCGCTCGCAAGAGTTGACGCCCACCAGCAACTCGTCCAGCAGATGGTCGATCAGATTTTCAGCTTTGGAGAACTAGGATTTCAGGAAGTTGAGACCTCGAAATACGTGACCAGCATTCTGGAGAAAAATGGGTTCACAGTGGAGCGCGGAATTGCGGGCATCCCGACAGCGTGGGTAGCGACGTACGGCTCGGGCAAACCGGTGATCGGATTTATCACCGACATCGACTGTATTCCGCGCGCATCGCAGAAGCCGGGTGTGGCGTATCACGATCCCATGATCGAGGGCGCACCCGGACACGGCGAAGGACACAACTCCGGCATGGCGGTGAATGTAACCGCGGCGCTGGTCCTGAAAGAACTGATGCAGGAGCACAAACTTGCCGGCACGCTGAAAATTTTTCCAGGTGTGGCGGAAGAACTTCTCGGCACAAAGGCCTTCTACGTCAGAGCTGGGTTGTTCAAGGATGTTGACGCGGTTTTGGGCGTTCACGTGTCCGACGATTTCGGAACCGGATACGGGCAGACGTTCGCTCCCCAAGGACTGGTATCCGTGCAGTATTTCTTTCACGGAAAAGCCTCGCATGCCGCGGGTGCTCCGTGGGATGGCCGCAGCGCGCTGGATGCCGTCGAACTCATGGACACGGGATGGAATTTCCGCCGCGAACATCTGCGGCTCCAGCAGCGCTCCCATTACGTGATCGTCAACGGAGGCGACCAGCCTAACGTCGTGCCCTCGGAGGCGGCGGTGTGGTACTACTTCCGCGAGTTGGACTATCCGCATATCCGCGAACTGTACGAACTCGGCGACACGATGGCCAAGGCCGCGACCATGATGACGGGAACTACCTTCAGCAAGAAAATTGTCGGCTCGGCATGGCCGCCGCATTTCAACAAGGTGATCGCCGAAATCCAGCAGAAGAACATCGAGGCGGTAGGGATGCCGAGGTGGGATGCGTCCGATCAGACGCTGGCGAAAGCACTGCAAAAGGAATTGGGGAAAAAAGAAGACGGGCTGAAAGCCAAGGTCGAAGAGCTGAAAGAGCCACATCCCGAAACCGAGGCTGGCGGATCTGACGATGTCGGCGACATCTCGTGGGTCGTGCCGATGGTGTACCTGCGATATCCCGCGAATGTTCCGCACACACCCGGCCACAGCTGGGCCGACGCGGTCGCGATGGCAACTCCGATCGCGCATAAGGGTTCGGCTGCAGGTGCCAAGGTACAAGCGCTCACCGCCCTCGACCTGATGCTGACGCCGGACGCGCTTCCGAAAGCCTGGGCCTACTACAAAGACGTGCAGACAAAAGACCTGCAATACACTCCACTGATTGCAGCCGACGACCAGCCCGCCATCGAGATGAACAGAGAGAAAATGGAGAAATTCCGTCCCGAGATGCGGAAGTACTACTACGATTCTTCGAAGTACAAGACTTACCTGGAACAGCTCGGTATTCAGTATCCGACTGTGAAGAAATAGTCACAGCCGCGGCAAATTGCGACGAAGATCTTGAACCACAGAGGTCACGAATGAACACGGTATTTCCCGGTGTTCATCCCTGTCCCCTGTGTCCTCCGTGGTTAAGAACTAGGCTCAAGGAAGCAAGACGACGTTGTCGATGAGGCGAGTCGTCCCGACATACGCGGCCACAGCAACAAGCGTCCGTTGCGAAACTCGCTCAACAGGATCGAGCGTGTCGGGATCGGCAATCTCGAAATAGTCCAGCCGAACGTGAGGTTCTTGCGCAAGGACTTCTAGTGCGGCTGCAGCTAATTTCGATGCGTTTTTCTCTCCCGCGGGAAAACTCTCCTGCACCTTCTTCAACGATCGTTGCAGCACCAGCGCCTGCTGCCGCTCTTCCGGGCTGAGATACGCATTACGCGAACTCATTGCCAGCCCGTCCTGTTCGCGAACGATCGGGCAGACGACGATCTCCACGGGGAAATTCAGGTCGCACACCATCCGCCGAATCACGGCGCACTGCGCCGCGTCCTTCTGCCCGAAAAAAGCGGCGTCCGGCTCGATGATGTGAAACAGCTTTGCGACGACGGTAGTCACACCGCGAAAATGTCCGGGACGCGAGCGTCCGTCGAGCTTTTCGCTCAGGCCCTCGACCACTACCCAACTCCCCTCACCCTTCGGATACATTTCGTCGACGGGCGGCGCGAACAGAATTGCGACGCCTTCTTTTTCCAGAAGCTCGCAGTCGTGCTCAAATGGACGCGGATAGCGGGCAAGATCCTCCGTCGGGCCGAATTGAGTGGGATTCACAAAGAGCGAAACCGCGACCACGTCGCATTGGGACTTCGCCGTGCGCACCAGCGACAGATGACCCTCATGCAACGCACCCATCGTAGGTACGAGTCCAATTCGCTGGCCCTTTGCGCGCGCAGCGCGGCAAGCAGCACGAGTTTCGCCTACCGAGCGGTAAATGTTCATTGTTTCGAAGGCAGGATTTCCGTGCCGGGCGCTTCGCGGATCTGGACGCGCAGGTTCTTCAGCGTCCCCACGAGCAAGCCACGGTTCTCGCGTAGTTTTGCTCTGGACTGTTCGGAGTTGTCTAACGGCGCGGCCTGGCTCAGTAGAACGGCGCGTCCGTACGGCCACGCCGTCGCTGGTAAAGATACGAGTTCGGCCTCGACCTGCTCCAGTTTGAGAATGTGGACTTCACGATTTTCCAGGTCGATCAGTCCGATCCCGTCTTCGCGCACCACCAGTTGCGGATTCTGCCACGTCGCCAGATCCTGAAGCCGCGGATACTTCGTGGAGTCGGGCTCCGGAATACGTTCCATTCCGGTCTCTTGCGGCGTTGTGGAAGCTTGCGGCGCCGGAGCGTCAGGCTTGGAACACGCGACCAGAATTCCCAGCAGCATTACGGTTACATAGATAAGGGTTCGCAACGTTCTTCTCCGGTCCCAATTATCGCCGCAAAGCGCGCTTGCGCTGGAGTACCGTTTCGAGTGCGGCCTGCGTTTCTTTCGGCAGGTGATAAGACTCGGCGTCCGACGGAAACTGGTGTCCCGCGACGTCGGCCTTGTACGCCAGCACGGCTTGTGTGATGAGGGCGGCAGCATCTCCGTAGTGCCGGACAAATTTTGCCGGATGCATGAACGTCAGGTTCAGCAAGTCGTGGAAGACCAGCACCTGGCCGTCGCAATCCGGCCCGGCTCCGATGCCAATCGTCGGCGTTTCCACTTCGGCGGTAATCATAGCGGCCACCTCACGCGGAATGCCCTCCAGATAAATGCACGCAACACCGGCTCGGTCGAGCGCGACAGCATCCCGCATCAGTTGCTCAATCGCGTGCAGCGTTTTGCCTTGAACCTTGTAACCACCCATCATGTTGACCGACTGTGGTGTGAGGCCGATGTGCCCGGCCACGGGAATCTCGGCGTCCATGACCCGGCGGATCACCTCCAGCCGTTTCTCGCCGCCTTCCATCTTCACCGCTTCTGCTCCGCCCTCTTTCACGAAGCGCGCGGCGTTGCGAACGGCTTCGTCAGGCGAGGCATGATACGAACCATAGGGCATGTCCGCGATCAGGAACGCATCTTTCACGCCCCGATGCACGGCACGGACGTGATGCAACATCTCATCCACGGTAACCGAGAGCGTGTTCTCGTATCCCAGCATCGTCATGGCCAGCGAGTCGCCGACCAGCACGATATCGATCCCCGCTTCGTCGACCAGACGCGCGGTGGCGTAGTCATAGGCGGTCAGGCAAGTGATGGGATTGCGATGGAGCTTCTTTTCGCGGAGCGTAGCAGTAGTAATCTTGCGGCGAACTTCGCCGATAGGCGTGAGACTCATGTTTCCTCCAGTGCCCCTCCGGCTGACCGGATAGAGCCTGTACGCATCTGGGATGATGCTAGGGGTATTGTAGCGGGAAAGGGCGGCTTTGGTCGATGGGATTGGCTTTCGTTCCAACTGACAGAAAACACACGGTCAAGCCTGTCGATATCCGTTGCGATAGACCCTTCAGAAATCTAGACTATGCCCTGTTACCCCCTGGCCGCCGAGCTTTGGCCTTCGCACGCCCCCGCTTGCGCTTGACATTACTTCGCAGCCAATGGGTATAAGAGGTTTCATCGAGCGTTCCAGCCGCCAGCCCTAACACCGCCTGAGTCGCATCCTCTTCGCTGGCCGTGAGCTCGTAGCCCTGAAGTTCAAGGAAAAGAACGCCGATCACAAACCCGGCCCGCTTGTTTCCATCGACAAAGGGATGGTTGCGAACGATGCCGGCCGTGTACAAGGCGGACAGCGCGACGATCTCGGATCTCCTTGCATACGCATAGTGCTGACGGGGCCGGGCCATCGCGGATTCCAACAGCCCCTGGTCACGCAGGCCGGTGGCGCCGCCGTGGAGCGCTAAAAGCCGGTCGTGGATCGCAAGGGCATCGCGCTCTTCGATCCAGCGTGGTTCTCTAGTCTTCACTTGGAGAGAGCGTGCAGGGTGTTGCGATACCGGGCCATGATCTCTTCCGCCTTGGCCATTTTCTTCTCGAACACCGGATCGTAGGGCGTAAGGCGGTAGTCGGCGCCCCCGGCCTCGATCAGAAAAACCCGGTCCCCGTCGCGCGTCTGGAGGCGACCGATCACTTCTTTCGGCAGAACAACGCCGAGCGAGTTACCGAATTTACGGATCTTGAGTTCGACCATGCTGCCACCTCTCGGAGTTATTACAATTGTAATAACATTTCAGGAGGTGCACAAGTGGGGATTTTTACGCGCTGGCCGCGTCCTGGCTACCGAGCGGCAGGAAATACTGTGTTCCCTTGATCGGGGCGGACACTTTCTTAAGGAGTTCCTGAAGGTCTTCGTTGCGGTCGACGAAGTCGATCTCCGACGTATTCACGATCAGCAAGTCGGATTGCGTGTAGTGAAAGAAAAAGTGTTCGTACGCTTTCACGACCTCCATCAGGTAATCCTCGCTGATGGCTTTTTCGCCGGGAGCGTTTTTCTTTTTGAGGCGCTTTTTCAGCACGTCGGGCGTGGCTTGGAGATAAATTACAAGATCGGGCGTCGGCAACTGCTCGCGGAAATAATTGAAATAGCGGTTGTAGGTATCGAGTTCCTGATCGTTGAGGTTGAGGCAGGCGAAGAGCTTGTCTTTTTCGAAAATGTAATCGGCGACGATAGTTTTGTTCGAGTGCGCGCCCAGATCCAGCGCGCGTAGCTGCTCGAATCGCCGAATGAGGAAAGCAAACTGCGTTTGGAATGCGGCTCCCGGCTCACCTTCATAAAATGGCTTGAGAAACGGATTGTCTTCCGGTTCGGTGACGCGCTGAGCGGCCAGGCGCTCTCCCAGAACTTGCGCGAGCGTGCTCTTGCCGACGCGAATCGGACCTTCCACTGCAATGTAACGGGGGAGTTCGAAGAGCTTGGCCATGGGAGACGTGAGTCAGAATATATGGCTTCGCCGCGCGACGCAATTGGGAAGAAGGACAGAGGTTAGAGGTCAGTTTGAAGGGGTGAAGCCTGAGAAATGTCATCCTGACACTGCTAAAGGGTTCCCACTGCAATCTGCCTTCTCACGTCGCAGTCGCTATACTCTGTGCGTGCTTCCCTATCTCATCGGCTTGGGCGCGGCAGTGGCAGCCGGAGCCACCGGCTATCAGTCGATGGCGCCGACCGGGCAATGGTTTGGGCGGACATTTACCGGGTTGGGACTTGAAAGCAAACAGATTGGGCTCACTTACGACGACGGGCCGAACGATCCGCATACTCTGCGTTTACTGGACGTGCTGGCGCGCCACGACGTCCGGGCGACCTTCTTCATGATCGGGCGCTTCTTGCGTGAGCGGCCGGACATCGGACGCGCGGTTGCGAGCGCGGGGCACGTGATTGGGAATCATACGATGAAACATCCGCAGCTGATTTTCGAGTCGGGTTCGCAGACGCGGGACGAGTTGGTCGAGTGCCGAACGGCGTTAACCGACGCCCTAGGGGAACATTCGAATCTGTTCCGCCCGCCGTTTGGAGGACGACGGCCTGCGACGTTGCGGATTGCGCGCGACCTCGGGCTGGAACCGGTGATGTGGAATGTGACTGGCTACGACTGGAACGCGCCCCCTGCCGCCCAAATCGAGAAGAAAGTTATGAAGCAGATGCGCGGCGGCGATGTGATCCTGCTGCATGACGGTGGACATCGCGCCATGGGCGCGGATCGCTCGCAGACGGTGATCGCGACCGACAATCTGATCCGGAGGTACAAGGATCGCGGGTATGAGTTTGTAACTGTGCCGGAGATGATGATCGAGCGATGATCGTGTAGGGCGGACAAGAGTGTCCGCTTTACACAGCCTATGCATGCGCCATCGCGAACGCTTTCTTAGCGGTCGCAATGGTTTGTTGTACATCGTCCTCTGTGTGCGCTGCACTCATGAACGCCGCTTCGAACTGCGACGGTGGAAGATAAATTCCGTTCTCCAGCATGGCTAGGAAGAAGCGCCCAAAGGCTTCGGTGTCGCATCTGGCTGCAGACGTCCAGTCCGTAACAGGCCCCTCCGCGAAGAACCAGGTGAACATCGATCCGACGCGGTTGTGGCATAGCGTTACACCCGCGTCTGTTGCGGCTGCGGCTACTCCGGCTACCACTTCTCCCGAGATCTTGTCGAGCTTGGCGTAGATTTCTTTGTGATCGCGCAGGTAACTCACGGTGGCGTAACCCGCAGCCATCGCCAAGGGATTTCCTGAGAGTGTTCCGGCCTGGTACATGGGGCCGAGCGGGGCGACCTGATTCATGATCTCGTCGGGGCCGCCGTAAGCGCCGACGGGTAGTCCGCCCCCGATAATCTTGCCCATCGTCGTGATGTCGGGACGAATTCCGTATAACTCCTGCGCTCCGCCAAAGGCAAGGCGGAAGCCGGTCATGACTTCGTCGAAGATCAAGAGCGATTTGTCGTGACTGGTGATTGCGCGCAGGGCTTCGAGATATCCCCGAGCGGGAGGAACACATCCCATGTTGCCGACTACCGGCTCGACGATCACACAGGCGATCTGGTGCTTGAATTTTTCAAACGCCACGTCGAGCGCGCAGATATCGTTGAAGGGCAGCGCCAGTGTGAACTGTGTGAATTCCTCGGGAACGCCGGCCGAACCGGGGATACCGAGCGTCGCCACGCCTGATCCGGCCTTGACCAGCAGCGCGTCGGCGTGACCGTGATAGCAGCCTTCGAACTTCACAATATATTTACGCCCGGTATACGCGCGTGCCAGGCGGATCGCCGTCATGGTCGCTTCCGTGCCGGAGCTGACGAAGCGAACTTTCTGCAGGTGCGGGAAAGCAGAGATGACTAACTCGGCCAGATCGGCCTCGGCGGGCGTGGACGCACCGAAACTGGTGCCATTGCGTGTGGCTGCAATGACCGCCTCGACGACCCTCGGAGCCGCGTGGCCAAGGATGAGCGGTCCCCAGGAGCCGATGTAGTCGACGTAGTCGTTGCCGTCTGCGTCCCAGAGGTGCGAGCCCTCGCCCCGAACGATGAAAGGAGGCTCCCCTCCCACCGCGCGAAACGCTCGCACTGGAGAATTAACGCCTCCGGGGATGAGGCGTTCGGCGCGCTTCTGTAACTTGCGAGACTCTTTCACTTTGCGGGGCATCGCAACCTCATGATCGGTACCGGATAACCGGGGCTGCTCAATCTTAGCAGCGCCCTTATTTTCTTCTGCTCTCGGGAAGTGCCTCGCAACCGGCGTTTCGACGCAACAGTGCAGTGGAAACGCCTCCAGATTCACGTGATTTTCATCAAATCGCAACGATGCGGCAATGTTCGTCCGGTAGCTTCACTTCAGATCGCCCTTCTAACCGGGAGGGTAGTTCAGGACAGCCTTGGGGGGCTCCAGGCTGTCCGTTTGTTTTTGGGAGACGGATGTGTCCGTCCTCGGTTTCGCAGGCGCCCTGATCACCATCCAGTGTTAGGATCTCCGCGTTGTTGTCTAATAGACGCGCACGACTTCCCAGTTCCCATGCTTCGAATATCAAGGTTACAGCCGTGGAGGGCTGCGCTTTGGATCGGCGCCATGGCAGTACTCTTTCTGACTGCCTCCCTTTGCGCAATGGCCCAGCAGTCTGATGGCGGGGAACCGACTTCCGTCGACGACACAACCGCTGATCCGCCGGTCACGATGTTCCCCCATTCGCAGACGACGCACTGGTGGGTCTCCGGACAGGACAACATTATTTCGCAGTGGCACTCGTCATTTGACTCGCCCTACAGCGGGCCGAACAGCTTTCGTGCTCACGCCGAACATGCCACTTCCAACGTCGCGACCCTGTTCACGGGAGTGCAGCTGACCAGCAACACGGAAATCTTCATGCATTTCGAAGCGGCGGCTGGAGGCGGCTTGAGCGATGCGCTCGGTCTCGGAGGGTTCACCGATCTGGACGTGGTGCGCAATCCGACTCTCGGCACCACGCCGTACATTGCGCGCGGGATGATCCGGCAAATTATTCCCTTAAACAGCGAAATGGTTGAGGCGGAACGGAACCCATGGTACCTCGCGACGAAAGTTCCTGTGCGGAGGATCGAGCTGCGGTTCGGGAAGATGGGCGTCAACGATTTTTTCGACGCCAACAACGTCGGCACCGACAGCCATCTGCAATTCATGAACTGGACGGTCGATAACAACGGCGCCTACGACTATGCCGCCGACACTCGCGGATACACCGTCGGCCTGCTCGCGGAATACCACGACCGCAACTGGGCATTCCGTTTTGAAGAAGCGCTCATGCCGCAGGTGGCAAACGGCATCGACCTGCAATGGAATCTGCGCAAGGCGCGAGCTGACAATTTCGAACTGGAGCTGCATCCCTCGTTGCATGGGCAACGCGCGACTACGATCCGGCTGCTGAGTTTCGCTAATCACGCCAACATGGGTGTGTATCGCGATGCCAACGCCGACTTTTTGGCCGGAAAAACGGAGCGGCCGATCATCACGGCGCATCCCGAACGCACCACGGTGAAATACGGATTTGGCGTCAACGTGGAAGAGCTGGTCACCCGGAACGCGCGCGCCTTTGGACGCTTCGGATGGAACGAAGGCCAGCACGAATCCTACGCCTATACCGAAGTCGACCAGACTTTCCAACTCGGAGGTGACCTCGCCGGCGAACGATGGCATCGCAAGCTGGACAAAGTCGGGGCGGTCGTTGTGTCGAACGCAATTAAGAAAGATCATCAGGAATATCTTCGCCTCGGCGGGCAGGGATTCTTGCTAGGCGACGGCAACCTGAACTACGGTCGGGAGAACATCTTCGAGACGTATTACAACCTACACGTCTGGCGGGGAATCTTTAGCGCATTCGATCTCCAGCACATCAACAATCCCGGATACAACCGCGACCGCGGGCCGGTGGTGGTACCAAGTCTCCGGATTCATCTGGAGTTTTAGCGGAAAAAACTCTGCGGCGTGCGCCTCGGGGCTGAAGCCCAAATCAACAACAAAGGCCTAATCGCAGCGGTGAACCGCTGCGCCACCCAAAAGCAGAGTCGATCGCAAACCGTTAGAGGCTTGCCCTAAGACAGAACACTCCTCTTGTAACCGAAGATTAACAATATTTTTGCTTTGGGTTTTTATTCCTCGTGTGTACTCGCCTTACTTGGCTGACCCCCGCTTATCCCGAAGACAAAAACTTAAAGGAGGTCGTATCGTGTCACGAATACTGAGTGCTGCTCTGGGAGCGGCTTTTCTTGTGGCGTTCCTGTCGGGACCACCTATTGTTCTGGCTGACGGGCCATTGCATAACGTCAATCACATTATCGTCATCATGCAGGAGAACCATTCCTTCGACAACTATTTTGGAGCCCTGGCATTTGCTCCGGGCAGTCCGTATCACAATGGCAACGGCGCGTGCGGCAGAGGCGACCACACATGCGTCGACGGCTTGTCGTGCACGGTCGATGGGGCGGGCAATTTCACTTGCTCCAACTCCAATGTTGATAACGAAGGCGGAACGGTCTTCTCGTTTCATGATTCGCGCCGCTGTGTGCTGCCCGATCTGGATCATGGCTGGGTGAGCACGCACAAGGAAGCCAACTTCCTGAATCCCAACAAGAGTCTGAATAAGTATCTGGCGGATGGCTTTGTGCGCGTGAATGAAGTCACGGAAGGCAATCGCGACCAGACCATGAATTTCTACAACCAGAACGAGATTCCGTTCTACTACGATCTGGCGTCGAAGTTCGCGGTGAGCGACCGCTATTTTGCTTCGGTTCTCGGGCCGACGTTCCCCAACCGTTCGTACCTGCTGGCGGCCACGTCGTTCGGACACCTCACCACCAGCGACACGTTCGCGCCCGGCGACGGCTACCAGCCGATTACGGGAACCATCCTGGACTTGTTCGACCAGAACGGCGTCACCTGGGCCGACTACTTTCAGGACGCGCCTCAGGGTGCCATCTTCCGCCCCTTCAGTTCCAAGAAAGTCGATCCGCATTTCTTTCCTCTGCCGCTCTTTCTAGCGCAGGTTGCTGGAGCACCCGGAGTGCCTCCGCTGGCGCAGGTTTCCTTCGTCGATCCGAACTTCGGCTTGTTCGGAATCAGCGGTGAGAACGACGAACACCCGCCCACCGACATCCAACGCGGTCAGGCTTATGTTTCGCAGGTCGTGAATGCGGTCCGCAACGGCCCGTACTGGAAGGACTCGATCATCCTCATCACCTACGACGAGCATGGCGGCTCCTACGATCACGTGAAGCCTCCAAAGGCGCAAGACGGCATCCGCACTCCCGATGGAATTTTCCCCGGACAATGCGCGGACCTCTCCAATCCTCCCGCTAGCCTGCAGCCGGGCGGCGGCGCGGAGTGCTCTACCAACTTCATCAACCCAGCCGACAATAGCGTGCAGGATGCCGAGAACCTGTGTCCGGATCTTGCCGCCGACCCGACCGGACCGTTCCCCGCACACTGTGCGGCTTTCGAGCAACTCGGGATTCGCGTTCCCTTCATCGCGATCTCCCCGTTCTCCAAGCCACAGTACGTTTCTCATCTGGTGGGCGATCACACGTCCGTGCTGGCGCTGATCGAAAGGCGTTTCCTGAAGACCGCTAGTGGCGAGTTGCATCTCACGCTGCGCGACCAGAAGGCTAACGATCTGACCGACATGTTCGACTTTACCAACTCGCCGTCCCTGAACACGCCGCTGACTCAGGCCGGACCGCCGGTGGTGGATTGCACTCCGCAGTAGAAGTTGTTGCGCCGCAACGCCAAAAGCCGCCTTCGGAGAACGGAGGCGGTTTTTTCTTGGCAGGAGATTTTGGTACTACGGAGTGGCAGCCAGCCGGCGGATCTGTTTGAGCAACGCTTCGGGCGACGTCGGCCGTCCCAGAAAGTCTCTTAACAGAGTTTGACTGTCCTTCTCCGATCCGTAGCGCAAAAGATGCTCCGCCAGCCACGGGTACCAGCGCGGATCGCCCGCATCAAATGGCCCGAGTTGTTCACGGATGTGTTGCCGCATGTCAGCCGTGAGTATGGCGCCGAATCCGTAGTTGATCATGTAGCCGGGTGAATCCGCCAGTTGCACACGTAACGCCCACCACGAAAACTCAGGGTGCGGCACGATGTGCAGATAGTGATGGGTGATCTCGGTCCACAGCGCATTGGGATCCGTGGCGGGAGCGCGCAGCATGCGAAGTTCGAACAGGGCCCAGGCAACATCCAGCAGGACAACGGTGTAGAGCGCACGCAGAGAAGCCTGTTCGGAGGCTTCACGTCCCAGATACTTGCGCTGCCAAACTGGTTCGTAGGTGCTCCAGGCTGGTACATCGGCGAACGCCTCGCCCACTAGACCGCCCGGCCAGTCCATATACGCGGGCCGGTTTTGCATGGCGGTAAAGTTCACAACGTGACCTTCCTCGTGAATGAGTTCATTCAGCACAAATAATCCTCCGTGCGCATATGGCGCGGAGACGCGAGGGATTGTCGGTTGCCACTCGCCGCGAACCATCCTGCCGGCGACAATCCAATCGGTGTAAGCGAGAGCCGCTTTGCCCGGCCTGGGATCGAGGTCAAACACGGTACCCAACTGCTTGAGGTCGGCCCCGAGGTCATTGAAATAGCGCAGGCTGATCGGCAGTAGCGCTCCGCGGGGAATTACGCTCCCGAGCAGACGGTCGGCCTCTCCTCCCTGATAACGAAAGTCCCAGGGCTCAACCGGCTGATCGCTGGTGGACTGGCGCCAGGTATCGAGAATCTGTTCCAGCCAATGTTCGACCTCGGCAGTGTCCACTCCGGCGGTTTTGGCGGCGGCGTCAATTTCGGAGCCATGCTCTTTGGCGTCGGTCGCGGCCATCGCAATCATGCGTCGGTAGGGACTATCTGGCGCGTCGTTTCCGTTGATCGCCTGCCACAGAGGGACGAACGCCATGAACACTGCCTTGCGGCGATCCGGCTCGTCGATCTGATGGAGCAAATCGAGGCCCGACACTCGATTGATCTTTCCACCCTCGAAGCTCAGGTTGTTGCCGATGTCGGTAAAGCAGACGACCATCGTGGCCCGCAACGACGAGTAGTCCGAGGTTTTGTTGTTGGCGTCCTGGCAGTTGCCCTTGGGACTGAAGAGAGCCGAGACGGTTCCCGGCAGAGACTTGAAACGCACGCGCATTGCGGCCACGGCTTTGGCGTCGCTCGCTGAGAGTCCGGTCGCAGGCAATTTCGAAAGAAGCTTCGCGAATTCCTGGCGTTTCTTTGTGTACTCCTGCTGCCATGCCCCACGATCCTTGCCTCGATAACTGGGGAACAGGCCGGAGTCGATGGTTTCAATTACGGTGTAGGCGTCATTGAGGTCAGCATAGATGGTTTCGGCCTCGGCGACCTTCCTGGAATCGGCGGTGATCGCGGCGCTAGCGGACACAGTGAGACAGGCGAACAGGAAAACAAGAGCGAAGTGTTTCGTCATAGAGGGCTTCTGTATGCAGAGCTCTTGGCGCGGATTGTATCGTAGTCCCGACGAAGTGACAGGCGACCGAGGACGTGGATCGTGTCGCGGCGTGTTGTGAGCGTCGCAAGGTCTCACCGCCGCAGGCTGGATGTGGTTGGTGTGATGTCGACCACGCGCCACGTTTACCTAGACGGCCTTTCGATTCCAGATTCTTCTTTCTGAGCGGTCCGCACCGCCCAGGCCATCCTCGGAGTGTTGTGGGCGATGCCAAAGCGCCCCTGGGAATCGAGCAGGATCATCCCGCCGTGGCCGTTGACGCGCTGTTTGAGATAGTTCATCGCCTCCTGCGCGACCCATTCCGGCAGGCTGCCGGATTCAACGCGGTCGGCGGCCCACTTGGCCAACACCAGCTTCATGATGGGCTCGCCCCATCCGGTGGTGGACGCGGCGGCGCTTTCATTGTTGGCGTAGCAGCCGCAACCGATAAGGGAGGAATCACCGAGGCGGCCAGGAGCTTTCGCAAGGATGCCGCCGGTCGAGGTCGCGGCCGCGATGTTGCCCTCCCGGTCGAGCGCAACGGCGCCCACGGTGTCATGCGAAATCGCCGGAGCGAAAAGGTCGCCGCCGTAGTTGTCGCCCTGTGCCAGATATTCCTTAAGCCGCTCGACTTCACGGGGAATAATCAAATCTTCATTTCTGCAAAGCGCTATTCCGTGCTCTGCCGCAAATCGTTCTGCGCCTTCGCCCACGAAGTACACGTGCGGACTCTCGCTGAGAATTTTGCGTGCGGCGCGGACGGGGTTGGCAATGCGCTCCACGCAGCCGACGCCGCCGGTGCGCAGAGTGCCGCCATCCATGATGAGGGCGTCGAGTTGAACTCGTCCGTCGCGGTTGAGGAAACTGCCACGCCCGGCGTCGAATGTTTCGTCGTCTTCCATCACGACCACGGCGGCTTCGACGGCATCGAGCGAAGAGCCGCCGCGTTCGAGGACACTCCATCCAGCGGCGGTGGCATTGCGAACGCCGTTAAGGTGAGCGTCGACGACATCGTCGGGCATTGCCCAGGCGCCGCCGTGCACAACGAGAACGGGGTTCAATGACACGATCAGGTCGTTGTCCTTGCGAGAAGTTGCGGAAATAGTCTAGCAGGGCGCGCTGACAAGGTAGTTGGAGGATTGATGATGGATTCAGGCAGTCGGTTTTGGGGCAGTGGGTGCTACGCAGCTCTACCGGCTGGGGAGGCTTCCATCTCTCGAGTCCGCTGCCAGGTATAGAGGATGCGGTGAATGACAGTGATGGTCGACAACACGGCAATCACCCAGAGCACCGGTGCCATCACGTTGAAGAGCGCTCCGATGATGAGCAGCACCAGGCGTTCCGGACGTTCCAGAAATCCCACGCGGCACGTTCCGATAAGCGACTCCGCGCGGGCCCGCGCGTAGCTGACCATAATCGCGCTGATCATTACCAGCGCGGTAAGCACGACATAAAAGAAGCGGTTCCCGCGAGCGTAGAAGACCAGCAGCCCGAAGAATAGTGAGGCGTCACTGTAGCGGTCTACGACTGAATCAAAGAATCCGCCGAAGCGGGTGACTTGGTTCGAGGCACGCGCGACGCGGCCGTCGACCAGGTCAAAAAAACCGGAGCCGATGATGACCAGTCCGGCATAAAAAAACATGCGGCGCTGGTTTTCGCCGTTGGCGTATCCAAACAGAAACGCGGCGTAGGTATTGACCGCCAGTCCCATCAGCGTCAGCAGGTTGGGATTGATGCGAGTCAGCGCGAGCATGCGCACGATGCCATCCAGCAACAGCCCGCAGACCCGGCCGACTCCGTTTGTCCAACTCATTTCGAATCTGCCTCGGCTTCGGCCAGGTCGTGAACGGTGCTGAGCTTCAGGATTTCCAGTTCGCGATTGCCGTTCGGGGAGACGACCTGCGCGGTGTCGCCGACTTTCTTGTTGAGCAGGCAGCGCCCAATGGGCGAAGTGGTCGAGATCTTGCCCGCCGCTACGTCGGACTCCTCGCTGGTCACAAGTGAATAGACCATCTCTTCGTTCTTCGTGCCGTCAAATACGGTCACGGTCGACCCCAGGCCCACCCGGTCGCGCGGGATGTTGCTCATGTTAATCATCGACAGGTCAGCCAGCCGCTGCCCCAGTTGCCGAATGCGCGCCTTCAGATATTCCTGGCGTTGCTTGGCCATGTGATACTCGGCGTTCTCGCTGAGATCGCCCATGGCCACAGCCTTCTTCAGCTCTTTAGGGATATCGTGGGCAAGTTCGTGCTCCAGAATGGACAGCTCGTCCTGGAGCTTCTTCTTGATCAGTTCCGTCATGTTACCGAGCATTATAACTCTCGGCTTCGGGCAACGGGGGCCGTATCCGGAGCGAGCCAACTGCCACTTGCCTTGGGCAAACCCATCAGAAGGAATGACTTACGCCTGCGATTGCCGAAAATTGGCAGGCAGGGCGACAGCCTGTCGGCAGGAACCCCTTATCCGCATTGCCTTTACGAGGCGGGTCGGCTAGACTGATGAAGTTCCCGCACGCCCCTCGGTGAGGTTTCCCTCCATGAATGGCGACCGCGTTTTCCACATCGGTGATCGGGTTGTTTATCCCAACCACGGTGTCGGCATTATCGAGCAGATCAGCAGTCGGACGATCGGCGTCTCGGTTGAGAAGTTCTACCTCCTGAAGATTAAAGCCAGCAGTCTCAAGGTGATGGTGCCCTTTCACAACGTCACCAGCGTTGGCTTGCGTCCTGTGATTCGTAACGGCGAGGTCCAAAAGATCGTGGACTATCTCTCCGTTGGCGAATGTAACAACGCTCTCGACTGGAAAGACCGCTTCAAAGAGAACTCCGAACGCATGCGTACCGGGTTCCTTTTGGACGTAGCGGCCGTGCTTAAGAGCCTTCTCATGCTCGGGCAGACCAAGTCCCTTTCATTTCGGGAAAAGAAGATGCTGGAACGGGCGCGTTATCTGCTGGTCAGCGAGCTGGCGATTTCCCGAAACTGCGAAGAAATCGAAGTCGAGCAGGTTCTCGCCAAGGCGCTCACGAAGTGCAACCTGCGCTTCCCGGAACTAGCCGAACTGGCTTCGTAAACCTTTTCACCGCAGAGTCACGGAGCCACCGAGAGACCAAAATATCTTCTTCATGAAGTTGCAAGAGATTTCTCTGTACCTCCATGTCTCCGCGGTAAAAAACCGTTTTCAGCGCGGATTTGCTTCCAGCCAAGATTGCAGGATCAAGGTCGCGGCCATCCGGTCCACGGCTTTAGCTCGCTTTTCGATGGACAGGTCAGTCTCGCGGAGCAGGCGGTTGGCTTCGGTCGAAGTCCAGCGCTCATCCCATAAGTGGACGGTGACTCCGAGGTGGCGGTGCAGATCGTCCGCGAACACGCGCATCTTCTCGGACTGCGTCCCTTCGGCGCCACTCAGTCGCAGCGGCAGTCCAACCACAACCTCCTGAATCTGATACTGGGCGAGCAGCCGCCTGAGGACCTCCAGGTCGGTGCGTTTGTTCTTGCGTTGGATGGTGTCGATGCCCTGGGCGGTAATTCCCAGCGGATCCGTGACGGCAACTCCGATGCGCCGGGCACCCACGTCGAGGGCCATGATGCGGGTGCGCAGGGCGGGATCGGACATGGGCCATTGTAGATTGCTGAAGTCAGAAGTGAGCCCCAAGAAGTGAAATCGAAGAATTGAACCCTGTCGCTAGGTGGGCGATTTTAGTTCGGCAACCAGACTTCTACCTTCCGGCATTCCCGCAATAGGTTCGTGCAAAACGTCGTCGGCTCAGGCAGAATGATGGGCCGGACTACAACCCTTTGGCTACCGTCGATTCAGCCCGCAAGCATCACTGGTCGCTGACGCTGCTGGGCGTCGGCCTGATCATTGGGTTTGCGTATTACGGCGAATCCGTGCTCTCGGTGCTGTTCTTCTCCGTCCTGCTGACCTTCGTCCTCGACCCTCTGGTGGAACTGTTCGCCATCCATTTGCGGCTGCCGCGGCCGATGGGCGCTCTGATCGCCGTGATCATACTGCTGGCCATGCTGTACGGCATTTCGTATGCCTCTTACAGCCGGGCCATCTCTTTTGTGGATACAGTACCCAAATATTCCCTGAAAATCCGGTCGATGCTGCAACCTTTCCGGCAGCAGGCTGAAAAATTTGAGAAGACACAGGAAGCAGTCGGAGAACCGCCGCCCACCAATGTGATTGCCGTCCGGACCGTGACGAATTGGTCCGACGTGTTGACACACGGCGTTAGTACTTTGACCGAAGTTTTTCTCGCAGCGTCGTTTATCCCGTTCCTGGCGTATTTTCTGCTCACCTGGAAACACCACGCCCGCTCGGCGACTGTCATGTTGTTCCCCCTGGAGCACCGCCATACCGCCTACGTAACACTGGGCCTGATCGGGAAAATGCTCCAGAGTTTCATCGTGGGAAATCTGCTGATCGGGATGATTATCTCCGGAATCAGCGTGGCGATTTTCTGGGTCCTGGGCGTTCCGTTCTTCTATTTCATCGGATTCGCGAGTGGCTTCCTCAGCCTGGTGCCATATCTGGGACTGGTCCTCGCGATGCTGCCGCCGCTCCTGGTTGGCCTGGGACAACTCGAAGCCAGCGACTTGTTTGCCGTCGCTTTCGTGGTAGTTCTGCTGCACTTGTTTGCGCTCAACGTGCTCTATCCGAAGATGCTTGGCAGCCGGTTGAAGCTGAATCCTCTCGCGGTCACAATTGCACTGCTCTTTTGGGGATGGATCTGGGGCGCGATTGGGCTGGTTCTCGCCATTCCAATCACAGGCGCGCTGAAAATCATCTTCGACCACGTGGAATCGATGAAGGCGTTCGCGGCGTGGCTTGGAGAATGAGCGGGATTTCATCGAGCACAAGAAAAGCCCGGCCAGAGCAGCCGGGCTTTGTTTTGCGGGTCTCCGCACTAGGCGGCCGCGGATCTCTTGGAACGTCCTTCCATGGCGACAGGCTGCGCCACCTTGCGGACAAGGAAGGGCTGAAGGTTCGGTTCGCTGCCAGCCCACTCCAGGCTAACAATGGAGTGGCCAGGCTGGCACGTCACGAAGTAGCGTTCTCCTGTGGGGCTGGTAACTTCAAACTTGCCGGTCTCGCCCTGAAGAGCCTCGGCAATGTCGTAGGTCGTAATGCTTTCGTTCAACTTCATGGGGACTTCCTCCAGTCTCCGTTACAGCGGTTATGGGTTAGGGTTGTCCCCCCTAGGGAAGGTATTGTTCTGATCATAGAACGTCGAGCTACGCCTGAGCCGCGTTATTTTTTGTATTTATTTGTATTTACAGTGATTGCTGTAGACCTGTGTGGGTCGGGACACTCTTGTCCGACGCTGTTGCTGTTGGCGTTGACTTTGATTTGATTTGGCTCCAGTTGTCAAATCAAAATCAACCCCAAAATCAAAACCAACGGCGTCGGACAAGAGTGTCCGGACCCACACGACCGTCATCTTCCTACGATGCTACGAAACCTCTACACTTGAACCTTGAGGGTTCTAGTCACATTGTTCGTGCTGGTCGCGCTCGCCGTCGGCGGCTGGTGGGCGTGGGCCGTCTATATGCCAACGGCGCCGCCGGCCAACCAGTTCGTGCTGTTACGGTCCGGATTTTCCACGCATCGCATCGGAGTTGAACTCAAGAAAGCCGGCGTCATCCACAGCGTGTTTGCGTTTCGAGTGTGGCATCAACTGCATCCCAAGCTCTCGCTGAAGGCGGGAGAATATCTATTTGAGAAGTCCGCCAGCGTTCCCGAGGTCTACGATCGGATCGCGCGCGGCGACATCTATTTTCACGAGGTGACGATCCCGGAAGGCTACACCATGTTCGACATCGCCAAAGCGATGGAGGACGCGGGTTTAGGTTCCGCCGATCAGTTTCTTAAGATCGCGCAAACGCGCACTGACTTGATCGCCGATCTTGCGCCGGAAGCGAAGTCGCTGGAAGGCTATCTCTTTCCCAATACCTATCAGTTCACGCGCACGCAGAGCCGCGAAGAAATGCTGGGGGCGATGGTCCATCAGTTCCGGCAGGTAGCGCAGCAGATCGGACTCAACTCTGACGTGCAGCGGATTGTCACCATGGCGGCGATTATCGAAAAGGAAACGGCCTCGCCGGACGAGCGCCCGATGGTGGCGAGCGTCTACTACAACCGGCTCGTGCATCGAATTGCGCTGGATGCCGACCCGAGCGTGATTTATGCGCACCTGCTGGCGGGAGATTATTCCGGCAGCCTGCATCATGCCGATCTGGCGGTCGACTCTCCGTACAACACGTATCGCTTCCCGGGCCTGCCGCCGGGACCGATCGCCAATCCCGGCAAGGGAGCACTGGCCGCGGCCATGCATCCGGCGGAAACGCAGTATTTCTACTTCGTCAGCGATGGCAACGGGCATCACCGTTTCGCGCACGACCTCACCGAACACAACCGCAACGTGGCCGCCTACCGGCGGGCCCTCGGAATGCACTAAACGCCAAACCTTGCGCTGATTTATACTAGAAGCAGGTTAATGATTTTTAGCGTACCGGGATTCCCAGTATTCCAAGCGCAGGAAAACAAAGGGCTGGATCGGCGCGATTTGTTCTTGGGTCTGTTTTGGCCTGCGCTGTAGTTCTCCCGGCAACTTCTTGCACCCATTGAACATCGCACTAATCATATAAAGCGTGGCAGAAGTCTCCCTCAGTCCCGATCGTCAAACCCGCCGTCTGCGGTTCCGTCTGACTTCCGTTTTTCTGGTTATGGTGGCGGCATTCCCGCTCAGCGGATGCCTGTTCCGGACCCGGATCCGGGACCGTGCGCTGTCCAATGCGCCCCTGAAGGGCGCGACCCAGCAGCAGCTGATCGACTACATCAATTCGCAAGCGGCTAGGATTCAGTCCATGCAGGCGACGGTTGACATCAACACTTCGGTCGGCGACCAGAAAAATGGCAAAATCACCGATTACAAGGAAATCCGAGGCTACGTGCTGGCGCGCAAACCCGCCATGCTGCGTATGAAAGGCCTGCTGCCGGTCGTGCGCAACACCGCGTTCGACATGGTGAGCGACGGGCAGAACTTCAAAGTCTGGATTCCTCCCAAGAACAAGTTCGTGATTGGCACCAACAGCGAGGGCGGATTCCAGCCTGAGAAGCGTCTGGAGAACCTGCGGCCGCAGGCGATCTACGATGCCCTTTTGCCGCGCGAAATCGGTCCCGACGAGATCGCGGTCATGGAAAACGGCTACGAGACAGTTCTGGATGCCAAGAAGCATCGCGTCGACCAGCCCGACTACGAATTGGCTATCATCAGTAAGGGGTCGAAAGGGTGGGTGCTGTCGCGCAAGATTTCGTTCAGTCGCACCGACTTGCGCCCGCACCGGCAGCTGATTTACGACCAGCAGGGGAACATCGTCACCGACGCGAAGTACGACCAGTTCGTCGATCACGAGGGCATTGAGTTTCCCGACTCGATAGAGATCGAGCGCCCGCAGGAGGATTACGACATCCTCCTGTCGATCGTAAAATTGGAACTGAATAAGCCGCTCAAAGACGAACAGTTCGCGCTCGAGCAGCCGCCGGACGCTGAGGTCGTACACCTCGGCCAGTCGCCTTCCGCGTCCGTGAAAGGCACGGACGGGCATAGTCAGTAAAGCTCCGAACCCAATCTTAATGATGAATCGAATGATCGTCGGCAATCTGGTGCACCGGCCCATCCGGTCGCTGATCAGTATTGTCGCGGTGGCGCTGGAAGTGACCCTGATCCTTCTCATCGTGGGATTGTGCGTGGGCATGTTGCAAGATAGCCGAACGCGCACCGCCGGGATCGGGGCCGACATCCTGGTACGCCCGCCTGGCTCTTCGTTCATTGGTGCCTTCAGCGGAGCCCCCATGCCTGTCAAGGTAGGGGAGGTGCTGGGCAAGCTCCCGCACGTCAAGAGCGTCGCGCCGGTGCTCACACAGGTCGTTACCAGCGGCTCGCTGGAGACGATTGCCGGGATCGACCTGCCCACCTACGAAAGCATGAATGGCGGCTTTCACTATCTTCGCGGAGGGCCGTTTCAGGGGCCGTACGATGCGCTGATCGACGACCTCTCGGCGCAGTCGACGCATGCCAAAATCGGAGGTACCATCGAGATACTGAACAACAAGTTTCGGATCAGCGGGATTGTGGAGCGCGGCAAAGGGGGACGCAAGTTTGTTCCTCTCACCACGTTGCAGGATCTAGTGGGAGCGAAGGACAAGGCCACGTTCTTTTATCTCAAGCTCGATGATCCGGCTAACGCCGACGCTGTCATCGCCGAAATCAAAGCCGTTCCCGGCTTGGAACGTTATGTTGCCACCTCCATGGCCGCCTACCTCGCCATGATGACCCCGGCGAACTATCCCGGACTTTCGACTTTTATCAACGTGGTCATTGGTATTTCCGTGGTGATCGGATTCATTGTGATTTTTCAGGCCATGTACACGGCGGTTATGGAGCGGACCCGAGAAATCGGAATCCTGAAATCTATGGGAGCTTCCCGGCTCTACATCATCAACGCCATCGTGAGGGAGACGTTTCTGCTGGCCGTTTGTGGGATCATCCTGGGCATCCTGGTAAGCTTGGCGACGCGCGCCGTGCTCTCGCACCGGTTCCCGCTGGTGCAAGTGGTGGTGGCCGGCGAATGGATTCTGAGGGCGACCGGAATCGCGCTGGTGGGAGCTGTAGCTGGAGCGCTGTATCCCGCTTTCAAGGCGGCACAGAAAGATCCGATCGACGCCCTGGCCTACGAGTAAGGTCGGCCCGACTCCATCCCTTCGCCTTCGCTTCGCCTCCCGCGCCGGCCGTGCAGGCAACGATTGTTCCCGCCACCAAACGAAAGGACCGGCCGCGAGAATTTCTCTCGCCAAAACGCCTCCGATGCACGATACTTCCCCCAGAAATTTGCCATGCTATAATCGCGCGCCGATGCGCGATCTGGTATAGATTCGCGAGTGATTGTTATTTTTCCAGGCCCCGCGCAGAACAGCCGGTGGCCGCTAAAAATCCGCAGGAGGAACTATGCGCTTCGATGATCGGACCCTCTGGGGCCGGGATGACGAAATGGATGAATACAGCGACAGCGGTGCCTACGGCGAATCGCTGGAAGAGAGTTTTGACGAGGAAGAAGAAGAGGAAGAAGAATCCGGTGTGATGGAGGATCGTCCGGGAGTTTCGGAGCCCGCTAGTCCCGCTCCACCAACGCCGGCCGGCGGTGGCGGCGGCGGTTCCGCTCCCAAGAAAGCGCCCGCGAAAAAACCTGCGGCTAAGAAAAAAGCCCCCGCCAAAAAGAAGGCCGCGAAGAAGAAAAAGCCTGCCCGGAAAGCGGCGAAGAAAAAAGCAGGCAAGAAAAAGCCCGCGAAGAAGAAGGCGGCCAGGAAGCCGGCTAAGAAAGCATCGAAGAAGAAATCCGCAAAAAAGGGCCGCCGCCGCTAACGGTTGGCGCTTTTATCGCGGAGGCTGGCGCTCGCTGGCCTCCGCACGTTTATTCCTCTTCCGCCACCATCGTTTCGGCCTCAATCCCCACCAGCATCTCCGGCGCTACCAGCCCACTAATGATTAGCATGCTCGCAACGGCACGATCAAAATGGCGAGCCACTCGAAATATTGATTCGTTGCATCAGCATCTCCAATGAATTTGAAAAACTCGTGTCCATAAATTGCTGGCTGCGCTAGCTCCGCGTCCTCGTTTCCGGTTGCACACGAAGAGCGGAAAGCCGCGTCTCCACTGGGGATTGCTTCATTCCGATGGGATTAGCAGCCATTCAGCCCGACTGCCAATAGGCGCGGCGGGAAACTTATCGCGTGCCAATGGTCTCTAACTAAGTATAAGTCGAGAAACAAAAGTTACTTGTGTTCAACTTCGATCTACGATATCTAATCGGAAATAGGATACGTCCGATGGATGGTACACACTATTCGAGAGTGAGCTGAACAGAAGTGGGGGCCCTGGCTATGACTGAGGAATCGCATCCGCTACAGCAGTTGTTCGTGGACCTGGTGGGGCGACACTACGCCGAGGAGATTGGAATCCGCGACCCGCAGGTCATCAGCTACGTCGCGCATCTGCTGGCGGAATTCTGCGATACCGAGCAGCTCTACAAGATACGCAGCTCCGCCGGAAAGCCGCTGAATGATGTCGGTGAAATGCTGCTCGAATCCGATCCCGTATACGGCCCCGCGCCCTCGTTCGACCGCGAGCGCCAGGTGCGCAAGCACATCGGCGACTACACGCTATTTTTCGCTGGAATGTTTCCCGAGAGCATCAACCACTACCGCCTGCGCCGCCAACGGCTCGAGAGTTTTGTCGAGTGGATGAAAGCGGGAAAAGAGAGCTACCACATCGTCTCCAAGTTCGAATATTTCGAGTACGCGAAAGTCGCGCCGCTGTTCGCCCAGTTGTCCAACAAATTTGAGGAGTGTGTGTTCGGCTTGAATCGGGTCAAGGACGAACTACAGGAGATGCAGCATCCGATCGTGCGGAGAACTAATGAGCTGTTGATGTGAGAAAGGTCAGAGATGAGAGGTCAGATTTCAGGAGGTTGAGGTAAAGACCCGGCAAGTTCAAGACTCTTTCCCCTGCATTCCGACTTCTGACTTCTGACTCTCCACCAGCCTGCGCCCTACCACCTTATACTTTCCTTCCAGAACCTTCCTGATCGCTTCTGAGTACGCGACATGCTCCTGTTGCAGGATTCGTTCTGCCAGCGTGTGCTCGTCGTCGGTCTCAAGCACAGGCACTGTCCTTTGAATGATGATCGCGCCATGGTCGAGTTCTTCATCGACGAAATGGACGGTGCATCCGGACACCTTCACGCCGTACGCAAACGCCTGCTGCTGCGCTTCCAGTCCAGGAAATGCCGGCAGCAACGATGGATGAATGTTCAGAATCCGTTGCGGGAACTGCTGCACGAACCAGGGAGAGAGCAGGCGCATATATCCCGCAAGGCAGACTAGATCGACTTTATTCTCCTTCAACGCGTCGACCACTTCACGATCGTGCGCTTCCCGCTCTCTGCCCTTGGATGGAGTTACCAGGACTTTCAATCCCCGGCTGCGCGCTGTCGCAATGCCCGGAGCGTCGGTGCGGTTGGAGATCACGATCGCGATGCGAGCTTCCGGAATCCGCCCCGCGTCGATGCTGTCGGCAATGGCGACGAAATTTGAGCCGCGCCCGGAAAGGAGGATGCCAAGGTTTTTCATTGCCAAACATTATTCCGTAACGCGTCCGCGACAGACAGTAAGTAAAAGCCTCGGTTGCTAAAGCTAGTAAATTGTCGTTTCGCAAAGGCCCGAAACTACCCAACTTGTCCCGACTCTCTTGAATGCCAATGTCCCGCCACCTCCACAAAGCGATCCGCAATGAAAGCTATAGCTCATCACCGCAAACGAATGGATCTGATCGAAAATTACTTCTGAAATGTTAAGCACACCGGAGGGGAATGCGGTCTTGAAGGCGTCATCAGGAAGTTTCCCGCGAAGCATTGGATCAGGCGCAGCGTCTCGTTTGATTGTTGCCAGCCGCCGCTTGCCGTCGACCATCCGGACTTGGGTACCTTTGGCGACTCTGTAAGTCAACCGATGAACTGTATTCGACGACCCTCTCTCCAGGGTGATTCCTTGCAGACAGTCGCTGCCCTCTAGATCTCTGACAGCATCATGCGCATAGGTGACGTTTGCGAGTTCCGGCGCTACCGGCTTACCGTGACTGTACCAATGGAAGAAGCCGCGATAGACACTCACAGCGTCTGCGCTGACGGATCCTTTCGCGATCACAGGGTCGGATCTACCCAAAGTCTTGGACTGGGACGGGACAACTAGAACCAGCACGGCGATCAGGCAGTGAAACCTGTCCACGGAAAGCCCCTCAGCATTTTGCCGCAAGAGAAATTTGAAATACTCTCAACGCAATCTACGAGTACATCACCTTCCGCTCGCCCTTAACGATCCGGCCGACGCTGTAGAACTTTTCTCCGGCGCGGTCGAGCAGGGTTTCGGCCTTTTTGAATTTTTTTGCAGGGACGACGACCAACATTCCGATACCCATGTTGAACGTACGCAGCATCTCGTCATCCGCGACGTTGCCGAGCCTTTGCAGGTGTTCGAAGATGGGCAGGACGGGCCAGGTGCCGCGTTCGATCACCGCGGCCGTTCCGCGGGGCAGAACACGCGGCAGATTTTCCGTGATGCCGCCGCCCGTGATGTGTGCCAGCGCCGCCACGCACTCGCCTGCAATCAGCTTCTTGATGATTGGCCAGTAGCTTTTGTGGGTTCGCATCAGTTCGTTGCCGACTTTGTTCTTCATCTCGCTGACAAAGGTATCGGGCGAGTAGCCCGCGACTTCGAACAGTAGCTTGCGCGCCAGCGAGTAGCCGTTCGTGTGCAATCCGTTGGATGGCAAACCGAGCACGATGTCGCCGATTTCCACCGTCTTGCCGTTGATGATTTTTTCGCGTTCCACGACGCCGACGATGAATCCCGCCAGATCGTATTCACCCTCGTCGTAGAAGCCGGGCATTTCGGCGGTCTCGCCCCCGATCAGGGCACAGCCGTTGTGCTTGCAGGCTTCGGCCAGGCCTTCGACGACTTTTTCGGCCACCTCGGGCTGGAGCTTGCCGGTGGCCAGGTAGTCCATGAAAAACATCGGTGCGGCGCCCTGCACGGCGATGTCGTTGACACAATGGTTCACCAGATCGGCGCCGATGGTGTGATGCATCTTCATTTCAAAAGCGACTTTCAGCTTGGTACCGACGCCGTCCACGCTCGAAACCAGTACCGGGTCGACGTACTTCTTGTCGACGGAAAAGAGGCCTCCGAACCCGCCGATTTCGCTTAAAACGCCGCGGGTAAAGGTCTTATGGGCGAGATACTTGATGCGCTGTTTGGTCTTGTTGGCACGGCTGATGTCAACGCCGGCGTCGGCGTAGGTAATCGGACCGTTATGGGCGTTGGGAGTCTGGGCCACTTTTCAGTCCATGTCTACAGGTTGGAGAGATTTCGCGCGCCGCGAGCCAGAGGATTCGTTTTCCGCGCATCAGATTTTAACACGGTTCGCGGAGACGCTGGCGGCAGCGCGAACGGGCGGCAAACAAAAACCCCGACCCATGGCCGGGGTGGAACATGCGGAGAAGGCAGGACTTACTTCTTGTCGTCCTTCTTCGTATCGTCTTTCTTGTCTTCTTTTTTCTCTTTCTTGTGTGCCTTCTTTTCCTTCTTTTCCGCCTTGTCTTCTTTTTTGTCCATCTTCTTGTCGTCCATCTTGTCCTGGCCGTAGGCAAACGACGAGAGTGACATGGAGAGGGCAATCGCGAACATCAAAGTGAGCAGCTTCTTCATAGTTGAGACGCTCCTTAAAATACAATCTTGTGCGCGCACGCACAAATCCCGGGTAACAGAATTCAGTTGAACTGTCCCCGGGAGCAGGCGAATTGTAGTCCACCGCTGGGACTTTTCCAAGAGCGGGACGGGAGCGGAGGAGCAGGCGAACACTTTCCGCGACCAAAACTCTTACAAATGATCAAGTTGCCTAACACATTGACAATCAACATTTGTTGAACTATAGAGGATAGCGAGCATGCCCCCGTCCGTCCAATGCCGCTCTGCCGATACCAATTCGGCGGACTGAATCCCGATAACCCTTTCCGTCCACGGCAGTCCAATTGACTGACTTCCCCGCGAGGTATGTGCATGCGGACTCTGCTCGACACCATTTCCCAGACACTGCGGACGTTGTGGGCGCACAAACTGCGTTCGTTCCTCACCATGTTTGGGATCGCGTGGGGTGTAGGCTCACTCCTGCTTCTCGTTGGCGTGGGCGAGGGCTTCCGCAGCGGCAACCGTAAGCAGCTCGAGACTTTCGGCAAGAACATCATCTTCTTTTTTGGCGGACGCCAGCCCGCCGTCGAAGGCAGTTTCAATTCGATGCGGTGGTTCAATCTCACGTACGACGACTACGTCGCCATCAAGAACAAATCGAAGCTGGCGGTGAGCGTTTCGCCGCTGATTGCGCGTGACGATATCCGCGCTGTCAGCGACTACACCAGCACCAACGGCCAGGTTTCGGGCGTGCCTCCCGTTTACAGCCAGGTTCGGACCATTCCGCTTCAGATGGGCCGCTGGATTAACGATGAAGACAACGATCAGCGCCGGCGCGTCTGCGTGCTCGGACGCGAAATGACGCGCAACATGTTTCCCGGACGTCCGGCGGTGGGAAATTCGATCCTGCTGAACGGAGTACATTTCGAAGTCGTCGGCATGCTCTCGATGATCGGCCACGAAGAACACAACGCCACCAACATCCGGATTTTTATTCCCTTCAATACCATGCGCGAACTCTTTCCCTTGACCGGCGACAACTCCAAGGAAGGAAACGCCATTTCATTCATCAACTACCAGCCGCGAAGTTTCGACGAAAACGAAGAAGCCAAGGCAGAACTGCATCGCATCGTGGCCCGC
>Ga0210402_10000029_pt1 | contig 129720 bp, 129 predicted proteins | sample IncBWC7MmetaG_FD_161055 | JGI IMG/M metagenome (GOLD analysis project Ga0210402, IMG submission 161055) | Forest soil microbial communities from Barre Woods Harvard Forest LTER site, Petersham, Massachusetts, United States - Inc-BW-C-7-M | ecosystem: Environmental > Terrestrial > Soil >...
CAGCAGCTTCCTGGTGGACGCCTAGGTTCGCACAATGCAGGTCAGTCTTTCTGGGATCTGCTGCGCGACACCGGTCGTAACATCTTGCCCAACACCGCAGGCTGTCATACTGCACGCGAGGCAGTGAATACGGCGTCCATGGCACGCGAGTTGTTCCAGACGAATTTCATAAAACTCGAAGTCATCGGAGATGAAGTGAATCTGCAGCCCGACCCCTTTGGTCTGGTTGATGCCGCCAGAGAACTCGTAAAACTCGGATTCCAAGTCTTGCCGTACTGCACAGAAGACTGGGTTCTTTGTAGGCGTCTGATGGGTGCCGGTTGTGAGGTGCTCATGCCCTGGGCGGCTCCAATCGGAACCGGTCAGGGACCACGTAATCCTCGCGGTTTACGCGAACTCCGCGAACGTGCTCCCCAGACTCCGTTGATCGTAGATGCGGGTATCGGCCTACCGTCACATGCTTGTCAGGTGATGGAGTGGGGCTTCGATGGCGTGCTGCTGAACACCGCTGTTTCGCGTTCCCTTGAGCCCGTGCGAATGGCGGGCGCCTTTGCCGACGCCATCAAAGGAGGTCGCAACGCATTCTTAGCTGGGCCAATGGTCGTACAAGAGAAAGCTGTTTCGAGCACGCCTGAAATCGGCCGCCCATTCATGCCAGAGTCATTGCAATCGGCACACCCGCAGGGTCCAGCCACTGCTCCGGTCTAGGCTCTTTGTCCGTCGATGTTGATACAACATGGCTGCTCCAGCCCGAATTTCGTTCGCGATCAGTGGCGAAGGCAACGCGCTAACGCGTCTGGAAGTTCTATTTCTACTTGTTCGTCATTGTCTCGATCGATTGAAGGCGATTTTTATGAAGTGGCCCTTGAGCTATGCTTTCGGTTCTCATGCCGGTGAATGGCTCGCGTTGGGAGTGACGATTGTATTTGCATTCGCATTGTGCATTGCCTCATTAAAAGTTGTCTTCTGGCTGCTGACACGCGAACGCGACACAGACGAACCGGAGAGCGAGTATTGGCGAATACATGGAGGAGAATAAATGGCTGCGCGTTTCAGGGAAAGGGCTGGAACACGCTTTAGCGATCGTAACTGGCGGGAGAGACGGGTCTCGAACCCGCGGCCTCCTGCGTGACAGGCAGGCGTTCTAATCTGACTGAAGTAGCTCGTGCGAATGTTAGAGAAATTGGCGGGCTAAATGTGTTGGTTTACGAGGAAGCAGATGCCCGATCGATTGTGAATCGGAAGTCAGTGACAGGGCAGCGTTCTAACCAACTGAACTACGTCCCCTCTTGCTTTTCATACGGTTAGGGCCAAACCCGCATGTTTACTGTCCATTCTTGCTGTCAACCGTTTCGCCTGCTTCAATCCGTTCCACTGAATATAACCAGTTTTCGGTACGAAATGGACAGTAAAATGGACAGTATGAAAAACCGCCAAAAACCGTCCGCAGGCTAATCGCGACGCCGAGCATCTGTCCATGCTCTGTGCTGAATTGTAGCAGACCGAATTCAGATCCGCATAGGATTGGAGTCCGCTTCTCTGTCGACCCGCCCCGAGAATCGGTTCTTTTTTGGCAAAGCAGTCACACTACCCGGTCGTATTTTGGGGAACGTGTCGGCCTCCGCGATCGCCTCGTCTTTCCTAAGCTGCTCGATGAGAATCTCCGGTTCAGCAGCGTACCGAAGCATGACTCACCTCTACTCGATAACTTCCAATCGGGGTTCAGCTTCGGATGAATGCCAGAAGGTCCGCATTGATCACGTCGGCATGGGTGGTCATCATGCCGTGGGGGAAGCCAGGGTAAATCTTCAGCGTGCCATGCTTCAGCAACTTAGCCTGCAGCAATGAAGCGTCTTTGTAGGGAACAATCTGGTCGTCGTCGCCCTGCATCACGAGGGTCGGCACCGTAATCGCTTTCAGATCGTCCGTTTGGTCGGTCTCAGAGAAAGCCTTGATGCCTTCGTATTGGGCGAGCGCGCCGCCCATCATCCCCTGTCGCCACCAATTCTGGATGACTCCCTGCGAGACCTTTGCGCCGGTCCTGTTGAAGCCGTAAAACGGCCCGGAAGGAACATCGATATAAAACTGCGCCCGGTTGTCAGCCAGCGCCTTGCGGAAGCCATCGAACACTTCGATCGGACTGCCGCCCGGGTTCTTCTCGGTCTTGACCATGAGTGGGGGAACGGCGGAGATAAGCACGGCCTTAGCTACGCGCCGCTGGGGCTCGCCGTACTTCGCAACATAGCGTGCCACCTCGCCGCCGCCCGTGGAATGTCCGACGTGGATCGCATTCTTCAGGTCGAGATGCTCGGCCACAGCCGATGCGTCGGACGCGTAATGGTCCATGTCGTGGCCAGTGCCCACCTGCGAGGAGCGACCGTGACCGCGCCTGTCATGCGCGACAACGCGATAGCCGTTGGCAAGGAAAAAAAGCATCTGCGTGTCCCAGTCGTCCGACGACAGAGGCCAGCCGTGGTGAAACACGATGGGCTGTGCGTCCTTAGGACCCCAGTCCTTGTAGAAAATCTGCGTTCCGTCTTTGGTCGTGATTGTTGCCATGGATTTTTCTCCTTCGTTCAATTTGTCAGAGTTCGAATCAAGAGCATGGAGCCTGAGAGCCATTGCTGGCACCGGAAGCGTCGTTGCTAGCACTGCCATCCCGCCGATGAGTATGCTGCGCCGGCTGACTTCAACGGTCATAATGTTTCCTTTCTTGATTATTGCCTACTCAACAACGAATGGACCCGCACCCAGCGAAGCCGCCGGTCCGGCACCAATGGCACCGAACCGCTGGGCCTGGAAAAAGTGGATCCATTCTGCTTCACTTATCGCCGCTCCTTGGCTCCGCAACAGAAATCTTGAGAATCGTGACTTCATCATTCAAGTGTTCCAGGCGCTGAATTCACGACGATTGGCGAGCTCTGATCGAGAACCTTCGGCCAGAGTTGAAATTCTCCCAGCGCTCGCCAGAGCTCCGTCTCATTCGATGTGTCTTGTCGCGACACGAAAGACGCCCACGACGGCAAGCGTCAACGCGAATTTCAAGTTCGTGCCGATTGAGCACGTTGGTTTTCCGTGCCGTACTAAACTGTCGGTTGCGTCTTTCCTATTCGCGCTTACCGAGGGTCTCTTACTTGTGTTTTCCGGACTCAGGTGGAAACTCTTTGAACATTTTTGCCACGCCCCTATCGAGGTTCTTTTCATTCTTCGCTGCACTATCCGAGAGCGTGCCTTCGGCGCTACCCCGCCAAATTAGCTGTTTCGATTTCGCGTCGAATATGTCGACAACCAGTGTTCCCTCTTTGTAGTCCTGCTCGGTTGTGGTTGCGTCGCCGAAGCTGTCGCCGTAACCGCCAAATCGTCGCCATCCCCAACCGCCACCGAAGCCGAAATTGTCGTAGTAGGTATGGAGTGTCCTTTGCGTTGTAGTCATCTTGATCGCCACGATGGCAACATCGCCACCGTTGTCGACTTGTGTCCAACCCTTCGCCGATAATTGGGCATCGACGGCATTCTTTATGCGGGAGTCCCACAGCGAGTTAGGCGGTTTGATTTCCTGCCACGAGTAGGTCTTGTATTGAGAGAAGTTGGCTTGGTGATCAAAGTCCGTTCGGATGTGCTGGCCAAATGCAGATCCCAACAGCATCATTAAGAACGCACCGTAAATCGTCACTTGAGTTGTAGCTTTCATCTGACAAATCTCCTTTTCTGAAAATCGAAACGTACTTCAAGTTCGAAACATTCATCACATCTGGGATTACGAACCCTGCCCTTGCCTTTTGTTCACAAGTACCTTGATGTCAACGCGCCGGTTGAGCTCGCGGCCCTGTGGATCGCGGTTACTAGCGACCGGCTGCGTGCTGCCGAGGCCAACAGGCGCGAGGATGCGCCGTAGCGGGATGTTCTCTTCGCGGAAATAGCGGGCGACGGTAGCCGCGCGTTCTTCGCTCAGCTTTCGATCCGCCTCCGTGTTGAGGGTGTTGGAAGAGTAGCCAGCGATCTCGATCATGTAACCATTAAGCGATTTCGCAATATCAGCAAGATTGGCAAGGTCGCGTATCGCCGCTTCGTCTAGATCTGCTGAATCGCCGCGACGTTTTCAGTTCGTCAGTGCTCTTCGTAAACTCCAAATGATTTCGCAGACGAACTGAAGACCGTTTCCACACGAAAGCCGAGCCGGTTTCTAGTCCTGCGGCCCGCGAAGTCAGAAGGAAACCTCGCGGAGCTAGGGGGGGGTTGGCATTACAAGTCAGCTTGCTCCAATGAAGTGGCCTGATTCACTGGCGATTGACAGACCTCGACGTAATGAGCGTTTATAGCCGAATCCTAAAGTGCCAGACATGCATCTGTTCCCGGTAACATGCGAACCGCAGGCATGATCGGCGGGCTGGGGGCTGAGTCCACCGTCGACTACTACCGCTCCATCATTGCGCGCTTTCGTGCCCGAAAACCGGAGGCCGGATATCCACACGTCATCATCAATAGCCTTGACGTTGATAAGGGAATCGCCATGCTTGACGCTGGGCGGCTAGACAACTTGGCCGACTATCTTGGCGCCGGCGTGGACTTGCTCGTCCGGGCGGGCGCTGACTTTGGTTTCATCGCGGCGAATACGCCACATCTTGTGTTCCCCGAGCTTCAGCGTGGGTCGGCTATTCCTCTTCTCAGCATCGTTCACGCCACTTGTAATCATGCAAGTGAGCTGGGCCTGAAGAAGGTGGGCTTGTTTGGAACCGGATTTACCATGCGAGCGAGCTTTTACTCAGAGGAGTTCGAACACGTCGGCATCAGCTTAGTTCGGCCAAAGGAGGGAGAACAGGAATTCGTTCACAAGAAGTACATCGGTGAACTGTTAAAGAATCAATTCCTGCCGGAAACGAGAAGGGAGATTCTGAGTATTGCGCAAAGGATGAAGAATGAAGACGGCATCGAGGCGTTAGTGCTCGCAGGCACGGAACTCCCACTACTGTTGCGCGACTCCAGGAGCCCGGGTATCGAGTTTCTCGATACAACGGTGATTCACGTCGAAGCTATCGTTAACGAATTGCTGAGTTGAACCGGCGTTGCAGAGGCGCTTTTCAAATTCGCTTCTTCGAAAGAGCGCCGTTGCGACTCTCGCCCTTAACAATCCTCCACTGGCGGTCGAATGGGCTCCTGGATGCGTTCCGGATTGCCTGAAATGCAAGAGCGATCGATTACTTCCTGCCAGGAGACTTCCCAGTACTAATTCGGCCAACTCCCATTCTGGCCGCGAGCGAAGCGCTGAGCACCCAGAATGTGATCACCTCTAGGAGCCGGGCTCTGCTGTTAGTTTCGGATTGCGGACCAAAAGCCGAGGAACCGGCACCCTAAACAGTCCGGTTGGCTTGACGGTAGATTCTTGGTGTTGTGCCGCAGTTCGTGATTGAACGCGAGATTCCTAGCTATGTCACCGAGGAGAAGGTTTGCTCCGTCTACCTGGCGCCGACGACGATAGTATTCGGAAGCACGCCCGCAGGGTAGGCATCCAGCCGATGGTGTTGCCGCAGTACGCCATCGGACTGAACCTGCTAAGTTGAAATAGCGGACTCCGGCTCCTCCAGAGAGTATTGGATAGCTCTTTCCATGCTCATCGCAGAACCTTCTGCCCATGCGCGCTTCCCATCCACCTCACTAAGCGATTTCCAGGCAGGTATCAGCGTCTGATCGAGCTTAAATTGTTCCGCTTGACGCAGAGGAGCACCGATTATGTTGCGTAAATGCGCTGCGGAGGCGGCCAGGTTCAGCGCACGTTCGGCTTGTCCTTGAATCAGGGCCAGACAAGCGAAGCCTTCGATTGCCCGTGCTATATCACGCCGGTGTCCTAAACCCGCAAAGATTTCGAGGGCTTCGCGGTAGGCAGCGTGCGCGGCCAAATGGTCTCCCTGCTCACAGTCAATGGAGGCCAAATCTGTTAGGGACCTCGCGGTACCCCATGGGTCTCCAGCTTCCCGAAAGGCAGCAAGCGCGCGTTGATACAATCCTCGAGCGTCGGCCATGTTGTCCTGAGCCCGTGCCACATCGCCCTGCTGGTTGATCGACCAAGCGGCGCCGGTGCGATCACCCAGTTCCTGGAAAATGTCTGCCGCCTCACTTAGCGCCCATCGAGCGCGCGGATAGTCGCCGCGAACCTTGACCACATTCGCAAGGTTGTGAAGACAGCGCGCGATCGCGAGCCGGTCCGACAGCATACGCCAGCAGGCGAGGCTCCGCTCAAAATTGCTCTGCGCCGCTGAGTAGTCCCCTCGATCTCGCGCCGATACCGCCAGAGCATTCAAAGAGGCGGCGATGCCCGACTGATCGCCCAATTCCTCGTATAGGCAGAGGCTCTGTTCCAGCGCACTCTCGGCCGCCGCATATTCGCCTTGAGCCGTCGCTAAGGCTCCGAGAAAAAGCGACACCCTGGCCCGTTCCTTTGAGCGATCAGAGCCAGCCAGACGCAGAACCGTTTCCAGTCGGGTGCGGCCCTCAGTAAGGTGTTCCCGCATGTCCCAGAATCGAAACAGAGCCACGCTGAGGCGCAAGCCCCAGTCCAGGTCGTGAGTCTGAAGCAGCCAGTCGAGGGCGGAACGGAAGTTATCGATCTCGACGTCGCACTGCGTCAGCCAGCGCGCCCGATCTGCGGAGCTCAGTTCCGGATTTCCTTCCTCCGCCAGGACGAGACAGTACGCCGCATGCGCCCGCCGCACTGCAGATTCCTCACCGTTCTCGGTGAGGAGCTCGATGGCATACTCGCGAATCGTTTCCAACATCGCGAAACGCGGCTCGGTCTCTGCCCGATCCACACGTTGAACCAAGTTCTTATCCACCAGGGATGACAACCCTTCGAAGAGATCCAAGCCGAGGTCGCGACTGGTGTTGCAAACCGCTTCCGCCGCCTCCAGCGTGCATCCCCCGACAAAAGCGCACAACCGTCGAAAAAGTTTCCGCTCGGCCTCGTTCAACAGACCGTGACTCCAATCAATGGTGTTGCGCAGCGTTTGTTGCCGTTCGGGCAGGTCGCGCGCACCCCCCGTTAGGAATAGCAGGGGGCATTGCAGCCTTTCCAAGAGGCCGCCGGGTGAGAGTACCTTGGTCCGGGCAGCCGCCAACTCAATCGCCAACGGCAGCCCATCCAGTCGCAAACAGATTTCCTGAACGGCAGGCGCATTTTCTGAAGTAATTGCAAAATCTGGCCAGACGGCTGCGGCGCGTTGCGCAAACAACTCGACCGCGGAATTCTGCGCCAGCGGCGTTACGGGGAATTCCTGTTCCCCGTAAATGCGCAGGCAAGACCGGCTGGTGACCAGGATCTTGAGGGATGGACATGCCTCCAATGTATCTGCCACCAACGTCGCAGCCGGGAGGACCTGCTCAAAGTTGTCGAGCAGAAGCAAGAATGGTCCCGAATTCTGCAGTTGATCGCCGATCAGTTGCGGGATAGTGCGGCTGGCGATTTGGTGGATTTCGAGCGCGTCCGCCAGAGCGGTTGCCACCAGAGCGGGATCCGTGATCGACGCCAAATTGACAAATTGAACCCCTGCGGTGAACCGGTCCGCAATCGCGGAGGCTAAAGCGACTGCCAACCGAGTTTTTCCCGCGCCCCCCGGCCCTGTAAGGGTCAGCAACCGAACGTCTCCCCGGAGCAGCAACTCGGTGGCCTCCGCCACTTCTTGTTCGCGTCCGACGAGCGACGTGCGCGGTTTGGGCAGATCGTGGCGCTTCCCGGCAGTCTTCGCTCGCGCAGTCTTCGCCCTGGCAATTTCCGCCCCGTCAATTTCCGCCGACGACAGCTCATGACCCTCCGACAGGTTAATGCGATCAGTGATTGGGAAAGGATCCGGCTTGGGGCGCTGAACTACCTGGGCCGTGAACAAGTACCCGCGGCGGGGAACGGTCTTGAGCAACTGCTGATCGCGATCATCCAGTGCACGACGCAACTCGAGAGTGCACTGAACCAGCGAATCGTCGGTGACGAACGCGTCGGGCCAGAGCGCTTGCATCAATTCCTGCTTGCCTATAAGTCGCCCAGAGTGTTCCACCAGGTACTTGAGGGTTTCATAAACCTTGGGGCGAAGCTTAATCTCCTCTCCCCCCTTGAACACACATCCCCTTGCGATGTCCATAGTGAAGTCGCCGAATTCATAGTTTTGGGGACTTGCTTCCAAGTTGACTCCGTCTCAGCTTAGCCATGCAGCATGTGCATCCTAATTTCGGTTTTTCTTCGGCGTTATTTCGTTACTTCCCGTTCTGATGCTTGTTACTTTGCACTTGCAAGACACGGCTCAGCACTCCGTTGCGCGATCCTCGAGTGTCCCCCAGGGTGACGACGAGTGGCTCTACAGAGCGGATTCTAGCAAAATGCGCTTCCGGTAGAGCCATCAGAAATAGCTACAGCGGAAGACGAGCGTAAATTTTACAAAAAGGAGACAAGTCCACTTGAATACAGAGCAGATTCTCACTCTTACAAAGAAAGCGAGACAACTCGCCAGGCAATTTCAGTACTCCCTGATCGCGTTCGCTCTCGTGAACGTTTGTTTCTTGCGCGCACTGGCGCAAGATGTCCACCCACACACAACGACAACGCAAAACGAACTGACGCAGGACCAGCAGAGCAAACAGAGCACCCTTCTCAGAATTGTTCGGGAAGCGACCGAGCGCTTTAAGGATGTGAAGGTGGCCGACAACGAGGGATATCGCCTTGAATTCGGTTGCGTGAGCGGAGACGACTTTGGAGCAATGGGTCTCCACTACGTGAATGACACTCTGGTGGGCAACGGCATCGTGGACGTCACGCGTCCCCAGATTGTCCTCTACGAGGCGCAGTCAAACGGAAGCCTGAAACTGACCGGCGCCGACTATCTCGTTATCGCCAGCGCGTGGGATGAGAAGCACCCGGGCACGCCGCCGCAGCTCATGGGACAGATCTTCCACTACTTCGAATCCCCGAATCGGTTTGGATTGCCCGCCTTCTACACGCTGCATGTCTGGGCGTGGAAAGAAAATCCCAAGGGCGCATTCGTAAACTGGCACCCGAACGTTTCATGCCAGTCATTTGTCGGCCAAACCACTCCTTAATCGAGGCGATGATCGGGCATGAACGGCTACGCGGCACAACAACCAGAAAGAGGACCGCATCGGTAGTTTCCGTTATCGAGAGTAAAGCACAAAACAGGCGCGGCTCAGCGGTGACCGCGACCAACATTAAGAAGGAGGAAGGTTATGACGAAACAACTAGGAAGTCTCATTGGGGTGGCCCTGCTGCTTGCGGCGGTCTCGGCCTCCGCTCAAACCACGAACATAATACGGGTCAAGGTGCCGTTCCCGTTCGTGACAGCAGGAAAGCTCTGGCCAGCCGCAGACTACAGTGTGCAAATCCGGACGGAAAACGGCACCGTCACCCTGAGCTCACAAGACATTACCTCGGCAATCATACTAACCACCATCGATGAACGGCCGGGAGAGGGGCGAACCTTCTTGCAATTCCAGCGCACTGGCGATCGCTGGTTCCTGCATGAAGTCACCCTGAATGGTACGGGGCATGTTTTCCCCGCTAGCGAATTGGAGAAAGACCTAGTCAAGGAAAGTGTGTCAGTGGAGGCTCAGCCATCAGTCGGACCATAAATCCCAGTCCTTTGCGCAGGACAAACGTAGAGACTGTCCGGCGCAAAGGAGAGGGGTTTGTCTGATTGGAACCATCGCTCTCCGGGCTGAAGAAGCCGACCACAAAAGAATAATAAATATAAATAAGGATGAGCACAGATTCTGGAAAAGGAGACAGATCAAAATGGCCACAAAGGCACTTACTGTTGACATGAACAAATTAAACGTATTCATCGGTCAATTCGTAACTGATCTTGGCGCTGCCGTTCATGCCGGCATGGTCGTCATTGGGGAAAAGTTGGGGCTCTACAAAGCCCTTGCCGGCGGCCCCATGAGTTCCGGACAACTTGCCACCAGGACGAAGACCGATGAGCGCTATTTGCGCGAGTGGCTGGCTTCCCAAGCTGCCGGGGGCTACATCACCTACGATGAGAATACCGGCAACTTCAGCCTGAGTGAAGAACAAGTCTTCACGCTGGCAACGGAAGACAGTCCCGCATATCTGCCCGGAGCCTTTGAACTGGCTTTGGGATCGCTCGCCGCGGTTCCCCGCATCGTGGAATCGTTCCGCACGGGCAACGGTATGGGCTGGCACGAACACGTTGACGGCGTTTTCCATGGTTGTGAGAAGTTCTTTCGTCCCGGTTATGCCGCTAATCTCGTCAGCTCATGGATTCCCGCTTTGAGCGATGTCCAAGAGAAGCTGGAGGCCGGGGCGCGAGTCGCCGACGTCGGCTGCGGACAAGGGGCTTCCACAATATTGATGGCAAAAGCATTCCCCAAGTCCCGATTCTACGGATTTGACTACCACGACAAGTCGATAGAGCCGGCCCGTGAGTCCGCCCAGCGTAACGGCATTGCCGACCGCGTCACTTTCGATGTGGCAAAGGCAAAGGAATTTCCCGGCAGAGACTACGACTTCGTGGCCGTCTTCGATTGCTTGCATGACATGGGCGACCCGATTGGCGCAGCTGCGCACGTCCGGCAGTCCTTGGCTAAAGATGGCACGTTGATGATCGTTGAGCCCTTCGCCAATGACCAGTTGAAGGACAATCTGAATCCTGTAGGGAGAGTCTACTACTCCTTCTCGACGCTGCTTTGCACGCCTTGCTCACGATCCCAGGAAGTCGGACTGTGCTTAGGTGCGCAGGCTGGTCAGGCACGCATCCGGGAGGTTGTGACTTCGGCCGGGTTCAATCGTTTCCGTCGAGCAACGGAAACCCCATTCAACATAGTTTACGAAGCTCGGCCGTAGTTCAAGTTGGTATCGTCGCGCGAGCGTAACGGTTCGCGTCAAGGAAGTCGCTCCGTGGTGCTTGCACGACATCAGGCCTTCGGGACCTCCGCCGCTGTAGAATGTCCGGAAAATCAGGCTTCAACAGGAAAAACCAAATGAACCCAACTACTAACGCAACGGTTTCGAAAGAGAGCTCACGGGGCAACGGCGGCTCGCATGAAGTAAGTAGGTCCATGCCGCGGCCAGTCAATCCCGCGCTAACCGAAGAGATGCTCACGCGTTTTGCTTCGCGCGCTGCCGCCTACGACCAGGAAAACCGCTTCTTTGAAGAAGATTTCGAGGAGCTCCGTGCGGCGAAGTATCTACTGTTGCCTCTGCCGTTGGAATTCGGCGGCGCGGGCATGACGCTTGCTGAAGTATGCAGAGAGCAGCGCCGGTTGGCATATCACGCCCCCGCAACTGCCCTTGCCGTGAATATGCACCTTTATTGGATCGGCGTTGCAGCCGATCTGTGGCGCCGCGGGGATGTGTCGCTGGAATGGATTCTGCGTGAGGCAGCCGCCGGTGAAATCTTCGCAGCCGGACATGCGGAAAGCGGCAATGACGTGCCGGTTCTGCTCTCGACCACGAAAGCGGAGCACGTCGACGGCGGCTACAGGTTCACGGGCCGGAAACATTTTGGCAGCCTGACGCCCGTCTGGACCCGGTTTGGCCTACATGGGATAGATACCAGCAACCCAGCCCAACCGAAGATCATTCACGGATTCATTCCGCGCGATACCACAGGATACACAATCAAGGAAACCTGGGATGTACTCGGCATGCGCGCGACCCGCAGCGATGATACTGTGCTGGAGAATGCATTTGTTCCGGACCGCTACGTCGCCCGGGTCGTGCCGGCGGGCGGGGCGGGAGTCGATCCTTTCGTACTCTCGGTCTTCGCCTGGGCGCTGATGGGCTTTGGAAACGTTTATTACGGACTAGCCAAACGCGCGCTGGACCAGAGTATTGCCAGTGTGAAGACAAAGGGCTCCCTCGCCCTCTCCCGTTCGATGGCATATCACCCCGAGATCCAGCACGCCATTGCCGAAATGGTCATTGAACTTGAATCTATCGGACCGCATCTGGAAACGATTGCCGAAGACTGGTCGAGTGGTGTAGATCACGGCACACAGTGGCCTTCAAAAATATTTGCGGCCAAATACCATGCGGTCGAGGCATCATGGCGCGTTGTGGATCGGGGTCTGGATGTGAGCGGCGGCACCGGGATTTTCCGCTCAGCGGGTTACGAACGATTGATCCGCGATGCGCGTCTTGGCCGACTCCATCCCGCTAATTCCTTCCTTACACATGAAGTGGTAGCGAAAACCGCACTGGATATCAGCCTGGATGAACAACCCCGCTGGGGCTAGCGAATTGTCCTATAAGTTAGCGTTTGTGTGGCGAACCCGCCCACAGCCCTGCAGACCAGTTAGTCGGCTTTTCTCATGACTCGCGGGCGAATCCTGATTGGCGTGAAAGCCGGGATTTCTTGGTTCCCCTGCCCATTAGTGCTGAGGTAGTCTCTTTGGCAGCCCCGAAGAAATGAACGCCCACGTAGGTTCCAATCGCCTCCGTGATGAGCAATAGATACGCCGTCAGGACAAAGGTGGTACCCCATCCACCAGAGGACTGCGAATGGATGTGATCGGGGCTGGCGACCAGAAAATGACGATAGAAGCCGAATAGCAGCGATCCAAACATCGAAAGCGACAAGAGAATGAGTCCGATTCGTTTCTTCGTTGTCCAGACGAGCGCCATTGCGAGCAAAGGACTGACCAGCACCACCACGGTCACGAAGATCGAAGCTGGTGGATCGAATCCAACGCGCAATTCACGGTGCGCAAGACCAGGGGCAATGTTGACCAGCAGGTGGGCAACGACGATGGCGGTTACGTACTTAGCTGATCGGTTCACGCCCGATTGATTCTGCCTTCTAAGCTCAAATATTCTCAGGTTGAGTGCTGGATGCCAAGCTCCCTCATCTATAAAATCGGGTTGTCGTCGCCTCGCGAGTGTGGGAATTCAGATGGGTGCCAAGCTCACTGCTGATATGAAGCGTGTTGTCGTGGAGCAGCGGCTAGCCTTCGTTGCCACTGTCTGCCCCGATGGAACACCCAATCTCTCGCCTAAGGGCACAATTTCCGTTTGGGACGACGATCATCTCGTCTTCGCCGACATCCGCTCTCCGGGAACGATCACGAACCTTCGGAAGAATCCTGCTGTCGAGATAAACGTTGTTGATCCTTTTGCCCGCAAAGGTTACCGCTTCAAAGGCACTGGTAAAGTCATTGTGGACGGTGAACTCTTTCAGCAAATCATGAACTTTTACCGAGGGCGATGGGTGGACGCAGTGAGGAGCAAGTCGGAAGCCCGAATACGAGGCTTCGTGCTGGTAAAAGTCGAGAGCGCGTTGCCGCTCACCTCCCCTGCCTATGACGACACCTCAGTTGACGAACAGTCAATCCGCAAACATTGGAGTTCATATTTTGCCGCATTGAACGAGGGTTGATCGGACTACAGGAGACGAGAGTCGTTTCCATTTTTCAACTTTCCACTGGAGTCTCGGAGAAATGGCATGGTGGACACAGTAGTTGAAGCCCTGATCCTTGATCTTCTTGAGTGGGTGACTAAACGCGACAGAACCTACGAAGAAGTAATGGAGGCTTGGCGTACATCATGCCCCAGACTGCCCGTGTGGGAAGAGGCGAATGATCGCGGTCTCGTCGTCAGGGAGAACGTGAACGGACGTTGTGTGGTGAGGATTACTTCGTCAGGTCGTGATCTTCTTGTTCAACGCGACACAGGAAAACAACATGAGTAATGTTGCCATGATGCCACCGCGAGTAAATGGGATTCTGGAAACGTCCCTGTACGTCGAGAGTCCCGCTCGCTCCGCTGAATTCTATCGCCGAGTATTCGGCTTTGAGCCGCTCGAACCCGGCGAACCCCTGAACGATGAGACGCGTCTTTGCCCGATGCGTGCGGGTGATCGCAGCGTGCTGTTGCTGTTCAAGAAAGGCGCTACTGCTGATACGGACGCCATCGGCACAATTCACATCGCGTTCGGGATCGCTCGTTGTGATTTGCCTGCTTGGGAACGCTGGCTGAAGGAACAGGGCATCTCGATTGAGTTGCGTAAGACATGGAAATATGGAGGCGAGGCGCTCTACTTCCGTGATCCAGACGGTCATCTGCTGGAGGTTGTGACGCCGGGCGTATGGAACATCTACTGACCGCGAGTTATCCACATGGCATAACTCCTACAGTACGAATCGGGAGGCAAATCCCCCAATGAGTCCCAAAACTCCATTACCGATGATCGCCACCCTGTTCATCCTTGGCGGAACAGTATTCGGTGTACTGGGAGCGTTGCATGCCGTTTACACTCTGCTCGATCTGCACAACCCGCGCGACGACTTGTCCCTGTCGATCCTTCGGTTGCACACGCGATGGCGAATTCTGTGCTCAGACTATCGGGAGGACGCACGGACATGTGGCGAGCTTGGATTGGCTTTAACTTTAGCCACAGCCTTGGCCTCCTGCTGGTTGCGGTGCTGGCGCTCTGGGCTGGGTTCAGAACCAAAAATGCTCCCAGTCGGCATCATCATGCCAGCGCTGACCCTGATCGGCTGCGTCTATGAGGTTCTCGCCCTGCTCTACTGGTTCCGCATTCCTGCATCGGCGTTGCAGTTGGTACAGGCTGCTTCGCCGCCGCTTAGGTGACTCGTCGCCAGCCTGCTGATCTTAATGTAACGCTGAAATCAATCAATTCGCACACCGCGTACAGCGCCTGATTGACCATCCCTTCGACGTTACCAGAACGCGCCTTGTTCGTTAGAGGATTACGCCGTAAGAGACAGCCTCACAAGGTATAGTTCTGTTCCAAAAGGTGGGGTGTTTACCATCTTTTAACGCTCGCATTGAAAAGACAGAACTTGCGGATTTCGGGATAGTGCGAAATCCGTCCCATTTCGGACTGGCACCGATCTTCTGCATTTTGGAGCTTCCTGAAGACGAATCACTCTGGTTGATCCGCCATTGATTTCGCAGTTGCAGGCGGGCGTGCCAGTTCCTCGACAATCGCCAGTACAATTCTGAAGTATGTCCGGTCGAGAGTGCTACCACTGCAAGCAGTGGATCGAGGACGGAGAAGAGCACGACTGTTGGACGACCACTGAAGCGGCTCTGACGCAAGAACTCTCCGACGATCTGCGGGATGCTTGGGAACGGCTGCGCGAGACAGCCGTTTCCTTCGGCGATCAACGGATTTACGCTTCGCACAAGGCGATCATGTTCTCGCGCAAGTCCTGCTACTTCTTCGTGCGTCCCAAGCGAAATTTTCTCGAACTCTGCGTTTTCCTCGGTCGCACGGTGAAAGCTCCTCAAGTGCGACGAAGCGACGGGGCATCGAAGTCCAAGGTATACCACATCATTCACATCAAGCACCGCGATGAAGTCGAGGCACCGATTACCGACTGGCTTCGGGAAGCCTACGAACTGTCCGACGTGTTCGCGTCGAAGGCGAGCACGGCTCGCGTCAAATCGAAGTACAAGCTGAAGTCCAACCGGATTTCCCCTCGATGAGACCTGCCCGTTTCGACGGGCATGACATCTCGGAAGCGTGGGAGATGGAAGAAGGCGAACGCCACTGCGCTTCCGCAGTGGCGTTCATGGTTGCGGGGGCTTGCAATGCACCGAAGCCGCCCGACCTGCCGTTTCGATACAGATTGCCAGTCACTCGCCATATTCCACGAACTCTTCCCTTCCCTGGTCCGACTGGCGGATTTGAGCCTCCGGCATTAGGGGTTTGACCCTGAAATTGAGGCACCGAATCGCTGCCGATCCGGTGCTCAGTGGTCGTTCTCCGCGTTCATGCAGCAAGAATGCAGGCATTGATTCGGGTCTTCACTTGCTTCTTGTACGGCCCCCGCTTTCTCGGCACAGGCTCCCGATTCTCGAAACACCTGCCCAACTGACGTAGGCGATTGCGCATTCGGGTGAATCCGGAGTCCGTTGTGGCAAGGAATCGAGCGGCGTCAGCCTGTGTGCCAGTTGCGAGGATTGCCTCTATCGCGGGCACGACGCCCGAGTCCTCACGGAATACGAAATCCGTGAACTCCGTTATTCTGTGGCGATCCTGCGCCTGCTTCTCCAAATCTTCAGAAGATTTCCTTAGACGCTCCGAGTGCTCATGGCAGTACTCGTCGTCCACCTGACCCCAGTTCTCCACATCCATCTTCCCGGCCAACGACGAGTTCCCCGTGCGGCACAGCGGGTTTTTCATGCGGGCCAAGTACATCGTTCGGAATTTGTTCGCGAGGCAGAGGTTGATGTAATTCAGGAACCGACGAACATTCGCGCCGTAGTGCCGTGAAGGATCGAAAGTCTGCACAATGTCCTCCTTGCCCGCCTTCCGGTACTTCGACGTGGACGGCAAATACCTCATGTAAATAAGCAGGTCTTGCGTCCAATCCTCCAAATCCTCCGGCTGCGCGGACACTTCCGCGTGCTTCCTGACCCAGTTGCGAATGTAATGCGGGAACCGCTGGTCGAACTCATCGAAGTTTTTCGGAACGACGAATCCGTCGTGCCCGACGTAGCGGCCATCGGTGATCGTGAACCTTTCGGATTGCCTTTTTTCCACAGGAAAATTGGCGAAAACGACAGGTTGGTTTTCAGCGGTTGCAGTATTGCACAGCATGGACACACCTCTTTCGAAAGGAATTGAATTCATGCGAGCAAGCGTAAGGAAAGGTCGGGATGAGTTGGCTGGGAGAGTTCAGGCCGCGCTCTGTCTGTCCACCAAGAGAGAGGCAGAGCATGTCGTCAATGCGGTGGTCTCGTGCCTTGAATGCACGCTGCTTAACCACCTCGCCACGGACGGGTTCACACTAAAGCTGAACAGCTTTGGCAAGTTCTCAGTTCGGCACAAGCCTGGAATTCTCAGGAAAATCCCATTCACGGGCGAGACGATAGTGACAAAAGATAAGCGGAAGGTTAGGTTCGTGAGTTTGGGGGCGCTTCGCCAAAGGGAGCCCCAAGGATGATCAAGTCAAAACCCGCCTAGGATCGCGAGCCGCTCCGAAGGGGTGGGGCTACGTCTCTCAGCCCACCCTCGCCCCGTCGCAGCACCGCTCGTACTTCTTGCCGGAGCCGCAGGGGCACATTTCATTCCGCTCGAACTTGGTAGCATTGCGCCGCATTCGCCTCTTTCGCACTCGCCTATCTACGCTCCCGGTACAATCAATCTATGAAGACCGCTACTGAACCAAAGAAGAAAGAAGAAGGTGCAAGGTTCGTTCGATATTTCGGGCCGTTGTTGGATGCACTCCGCGCTCTCGGCGGCTCCGGTACACCCGATGAAGTCGTTGAGCGGATCGCCCTAGACCTCAGCCTTTCCGACGAAGTTCAGAACGAACTGCTGACCTCCGGCAAAGCCCGTTACCGCAATCAGGTGGAGTGGGCTCGATTCTACCTCGTGCGGGAGGGATTGCTCGATTCTTCAAAACGTGGGGTCTGGAGCCTCACCGAACGCGGTCGCTCAACCAAGTTATCGCTGGAACAAGCACGAGAAATCTTTCGGAAATGGGTTCACTTTTTTCAGGAACAGCGTAGTGGGAAGGCGGGCGCTTCAGAACCAATTACCGAGGAGGTGGCCGGAGAACCTGAGGTGACAAATGACATCCAGAACAAACTGATCGATTTGCTGGTTAATAAGCTTTCACCTGCTGGATTCGAGCGACTGTCTCAACGGTTGCTCCGCGAGGCCGGTTTTGTCCAAGTGTCGGTTACGGGCAGAAGCGGAGATGGCGGCATCGATGGACATGGCACGCTCCAAGTCAATCCTCTCGTTTCGTTCAAAGTCTTGTTCCAGTGCAAACGCTATACGGGTTCAGTCTCCCCGTCGCAAGTGCGAGATTTTCGAGGAGCAATGTCGGGTCGCGCCGACAAGGGAATCATAATCACGACCGGGACTTTCACCGCAGAGGCGCGCCGAGAAGCATCGCGAGACGGTGTCGCGCCAATTGAACTCTTGGATGGAGAGAAACTGGTCGAGATGTTCATGAAATACGAGTTGGGTGTTAAGCCTGTGGCCACCTATGAAATCGTCGAGTCCTTCTTCGATGAATACAGGAGTTAACCAGCACAACTCACATCCCAACCACCATCCCAACCCTGTCCGCCTCCAAGCGAATGCGCTTTTCGCTATAGCAATCGCAGCAACGGCTTACGATATCACCGTCGATTGGGGTGCTTTCAGGAAACCCCTTCTGCTAGGAGAAGGCCGCCCGGAGGGGCTCAGGTCGGCTCGGCCGTATCAGAAGGTCATGGCAGCCTTTGTGGCCAGTCTGGCGTCCATCTGCGAGAACCGTGAAGACCGGGCAAAAACCGTCATTGTACCCGCGCTAGACTCCCGGAACACCATTAGCTCGCCGAGTTATCGGGGCTGGATGCTCGGCGTGTGCTACACATTTTCGTAGTTTGCTTTCCGAGCGTGCGCAAAATCGTGACACAGTTCGCCGGATCGCAAGACCTTACCGAGTACGGCTGGCACTGAAATTGATATTAGTACATGGCAGTACGCGCTAACGGATTACGTGGGTTAGTACGCTTTGTCTCGCTAATGGCAGTCGCGTACTGTTTGGCAAGGATCACCGCCTGCAAGAGACGAAGCAGGTCCTGTACTTTTTGCGAGTCTTTCTCTGTAGCTATGTCAGCACACAGTTGGCGCACTGCATCGGCGTTATTTTGCACGACTCCCCTCCCCCAAAAACACGATAGTTTCCTCCAAAGCCATGGTTGGTGGAATACAGTAATTTCTGTATCGTATCGAAGGCGGACATCTGTGCGCTGGCGAACGTCGGTTGTAGAGGGCTTTGGGTTTGTGGCTCGTTTGCAGGGGGCAGAGTTTACCACGATATAGACTTTAGGCCGCAGCCTTCGCATCACTGATGGCAAACGCGTACTGCTTAGCGAGGAAGGCCATTCTGATTCGCACTTCTTCTTGATCTTCTCGGATGATCGCTTGCAAGAGGGAAAGAAGTTCCTGTTCCTTCTGAGGGTCTTTCTCAGAGGTTATATCAGCGCACAGTTGGCGCACTAGATCAACGTTATACACACGAATGCCATTCTTCCCCCGGCCAGAGTGATGAGGCATTCTCCTACGGTCGGCAGCAGTAGCGGAATACAGGAATCACTGTATTGATCCTTAGGACACTCTTGTACGCAAGCAGACAGACGGCCAAAAATCGACCGTGCTAGCCTCAGCGTCAGAAATGTTCCTTCGCAAACGCGCCCGGCCCTACGGGACGAATCCTGTAGGGCCTTCGTCATTCTCCCGCAGCCAAGCCGCTACGCCGCCTTCTTCGCCGCCCTCACCTTCGCCCACCTCGCCCGTTGTGCGGCTGCGATCCTCTTCCTGCCTGCTGCGGATATTGTGCGCTTGCCATGCCTCGATCCAATTGAAACCACGTTCCCCGCTCTCACTTTTGCCCACCGTGCTTTCTGTACGAGGCTGATCCGCCTGCGAGCCGAAGCTGACAGGGTGCGCCGCCTGTTCGACTGTGAGCTTCCCAAGGCCGCGAGCGCGGCGGTAAATCGTTGGACTTCCTGCTGCGCTCTGCTCAGTTCTATCTTCAAATGCCCGACTACTCCAGACAAATTTCCCATTGGTTCTCCCTCGGCTGGAAATTGTAACTGATCCCTCTGTTTCCTAAGCGGTCGAGCAGAAGAGAAGCAATTCAACGCCCTCCTTCTCTACAATCGAATACAGGAAGCCCGTGCAAAAGGTCACCTGCCCGCAACCTTCGCGCAAGCGCCATGACGAAAGAGTCGTCGAGGTGTTCCTACACACGTACAAGCAGGGTTGTTTCGCCAAAGACCCCTGCTGGTTGCCACAAAACAGAAGAAATGTCGAAGTAATCGCAACGTCCACGGTAGACGGCAGCAGACTAGCAATCGAGCACACCCGCGTGTTCGCATTTGACGGGCACATGGAGCAGGAAGCGATTCTGCGTCCGCTCGCAGAACGTATAGAAGCCATTCGGTTGCCCGGACTATCTAACAAGTGGGTGCAAATATATTTTCAATCGAACTTCATGAGCAGGCCGCTGCGAAAGAACTCCGAGCTTGTGCAAGATGAGATCATCAAGTTTCTTGAGCGAACCCTGCCGACAATTACCCCAAACGAACATCACGTCAACAGTTTTAACATCCCGATCCCACTTCCCAATGGGAGGCATCCGACCATCACAGTTGATGTTGAAGTGTGGGGCAACATGGATGTAAAGCGTCCCATTTCTGTAAGTGGCATTCTGCCTCAGGGGCCGAGGTTAGAGACGCAGGTTACACACGCCTTGCAGACAAAACTTCAAAAGTTGGTGGACGCTGTGGCAGACACTCGTTTCTTGATGATTGAGATTGCGACCCACACGGAAAGTGAAATCGCAGTTGCAAAGGTAATCCGAAGGATTCAAGGCGAATTCCCACTTCTCATCAAGATCGATCAAGTCGTGTTTGCCAAAGCCTTCGGGTTCGACAGTGAAGGGTGTATCTTCTTTCGGATGTGGAACCCACAATCGGAGGAGTGGGCACTCAACGTTCTCAATGCGAGGATAGAGAAGTCCAACAATTCTTAGAGGTATCGAAGATTCGTGACGGCTACTGCTGCCACCATTCCGCTAGACTAGGAACATGGCACACCTCCGCATCGTGACTTGGAACTGCGGCATGGCTCTTGCGCGGAAAGCCCCGAGCTTATTGGCGCTTAGTCCGGACATTGCGGTTCTTCAGGAGTGCTCGAAGAAATCGGTGGATGACAATGGCTAGGCACCTGTTGCTTTTTGAGAATGTCGAAGACAATATCTGCGCTTTTATGGCAGAAGCTGCCCAGAAAGCGGGGTTCCAAACTCAGGAAGTGAGTACAGTTGACGCATGCTTGGAAGCAGTCCGTACATCACCGCCCGACGCCGTATTGATGATCACCAACAATATACAAGAAAAGTCCGCCTTTGATGTAGCTGAAGCGATCCGCTCCGCGCACCCAAAATGCGGCTTCGTTTTCTTAGCAGGAAACAAGATTGACGGGCGCGAGAGCTTTCTGTCCGCTGGATATATGTTTCATGTCCGTGAACTACCACTCCCATTGACAGAGTTGATGGCCGCAATTAGTGAAGCGATGGATTCTCCGATGGGGACTTTTGTCATTCCTTGAAGCGCAGCCATGGTCTTAAAGACGATCTGCACCTCCATCGCAAGGAAGGCGATCAGGGCAACGCAGCTTACTGGTATGGTCGGGCAGGCAAGCCCGTGTGCCGGGAGCCGCTGGATGCGGAATGGATCAGCCTCGTAAGGGGGCTGCTCGAATAGATCAACGGTACGTAACTGCGTGCAATCCAGGACCTTTCCATTCTGGCCCCCTTCCTGCTGTGAGCTTGGTACGCATCTTCATTACATACCTTTCCGGCTTCGCCCTTGCGAGTCGTAAACAAGCTGGTGCCGTTCTCCCGCCGCTGCCATGCGAAGCGTGGCCCGGTCGGCGAAGTCCTTGTTCTCGTGGAAAGCCCGCGCCGCACCCGCATGTCCTCTCGCGACGGCATCAGGAGGAACCCAGTGCCCGGTTTCTTCAAAGCGCTTTACCATGTCGGGAAGAGCAACTTCCAAGGGACGGTCCACGAAGCGTAGCTCTACCCAGTACCCAGCCCGCTTGAAAGCCTCCATGTCGGCGCGAAGCTTCAGGGGGTTGCCGCTGACCTTGTCGAGGATGAGATTCCGGCGATACTGAACCGCTTGCGTGGTCGCTTCCTTTGCGATATCGCACGCCTCCCCCTGTGCGCGTTCTGCGGCTCCGAGCGGGTCGCTCTTCTTCAATATCTTGTGTTCGGGAATGCCTTCCATACAGATGGCGGTGCTGATGACTACTGCATCGGGAAGCTCGGCCCGTGACCTGATTAACTCGGCCTTCGTCTTGCCAGTGAGTGCCCCGCCTCCAAGAATGTGAACAACGGGTTGTTGCCCTTTGCGGCCAATACCAGCCGCCTTTAGCTTCTCTATCGCCTCCGGTGTATTGCTGTTGCGGATTCTCTCCCGGCACTTCTCGTCCAGATTGAAATCGCCGATCAAGGTATCGTCTTCGTCCATCTCTCTCGCCCGCTTTCTCTTTGTGACCTTGTACGTGCCTTCATCGTAGTCTTCCATAGCCGCGTCTCTAGAGCAGTTTTGCTCAGACCCCGTTGCGGGAGTCGAGTACGCTGTGGTTCCGGATGATAATGATGCGCTTGCGGGTAGCCATCAAGAATGGGAGAACGCCACCGCTTGTCTGACGCCAACCATTGGATGTTGCCCAACATATTTGACTACCTCGACTCGCGGAATGACGCCGTGCAGCGGTTCGCTGCTATGGTGAAGGCTTCACCCGATCCCGAGAGCAACCTCAAAGCGATCAGGGAGGCCGTCTCTGAACACACGAGAGTGCTGCCCCTCGAACGACTCTGGACCGTGTCCTACGTAATCGCGGATGACCTTTACAAGGCGGGGAATAGCCTCCCGGTGTGGGCCGAAGAGCACAGACTTTACGTTGAAGCCGCCGCAGGAACGTTCTTTGAGAGATTCAGTGAAACGGGATATGTCCTGCGCTATTTCATAAACAATGGATTCGAACAGACCGACTGGGGGATGCAGAGACCTCTATATCTTCTGCCACGACTGTTCCTTGCCGCTGGTCTCGTGTACATCTGCTCCGAGAAATATGCTCTCTCGTTGATGGAAGGCGTGGGAATCCCCAGTAGCGACTTCTTGAAGGAATATGAACGATTTAGGTACGAGGGCCGCGACTTGGCCAAAGAACTGATACGAGCCTGCAACAAACGGAGGAAGAGCTACGTGGTGCTTGAAATTGGCGACGAGCTAAACCTGCTCGACGAAATGCGGTCGGACGCCGAGACCAAGGTCATAACGATATTTAGGAATGAGCCCCCGGTCTTGAATTCCAAGATATCTGTCACCTTTCCCAAAACAGCCGAACTCGTGTAGCACAAAATGCGGCAGAGTTCACTTCGCTAACTCGTTCAGTTCCTCTACAACCAGACTCAACTCATCGACGAGCCCCTTTGGTGCCGCAGTCTGCTGCAAGGTCTTGATCATTTCTCCGTAGAACCAGAGTTGGTCTTCTTTCGGTGCGTTGAACCTTGGCCACAATCTATCCCCTAGCTTGCGGTAGTCCGACAGAATTGCTCGGGCGTTGTGGAGTTTGTCCGCCGCCGACACCAGCAGCGCATCTCCGCTCGCCTTCCGCAGATGCTCCAGATACTTTTCCTTTCTTTCACGCCAAGGCAATTTCTCATCAGGATTAGTTGCCGTGCTGTCCGAGCAGGCGTCAACGGCGTCCGCAACCCGATCACCAAACAGGCGGCGAATCATAGCCAAAGTCGCTAATCCGCCAGCATCCTCCATCCCGTCGTGCAGCAGGGCGGCTATCGCCTGATCTTCATCTCCGCCAGCCTCAAGGACAAGGGAGCAAACGCTCATCAGATGGGCAATGTAGGGGATGGTTGTGCCCTTTCGTAGCTGGCCGTGATGCAGTCCTGATGCGAACTGCAACGCGAGATCAAACCTTCGAGTCAAACGAACAAATCCGTCGTTCATCTTCTCAACCTTTCATTGCCAACTCTCTCAATTCGGTGACGACGCTACTCAATTCGTTAACTAGCATTTTCGGAGCCGCCCTGTGACGCAGAGTCTCGACAACCGCGTCGTAGAGCCAGAGTTGGTCTTCTTTCGGCGCTTTGAATCTTGACCACGACTTCTCACCCATTTCCTGCGCATCGGAGAGCATGGCACGAGCGTTGTGAAGTTTGTCGGCGGCCGCCACGAACAGTGCATCTTCGTTCGCATTTCGCAAATGCTCCAAATATTTCTGCTTCTTTCCGCGCCAATCTCCGCTCTTCGCTAAATCACTCGCGGTGCTGTCCGAGCGGAATTCCAGAGCAGATGCAACCCGATTGCCGAACAACTCTCGAATGGTGCTCAAGGTTGACAGTCCGCCGTGTTTCTCGACTGCATCATGCAGTAGAGCGGCGATGGCCTGATCTTCGTCCCCACCCGCCTCAAGGACTAACGCGCATACGCTCATCAGATGAGCAACATATGGGATGGTTGTGCCCTTTCGGTGATCCCGGTAATGCAACTCCGAGGCTAATTGCAGTGCGAGAGAAAACCGCCGAGTCAAAAACGGAACGTAGTCTTCCATCTCAAGCCTTCCTTCGGAGAGCATTCTGACCGTACAGCAGCGCGGCAACAGTTTCGCTCAATTCGGTTTGCCGTCGCTGCCTTTTATGCTGCCGAACAGCTTGAATGCCTTGGTGATCCTGAGATGTTCCACCAAATCGTCGTAGACTTGTTTCCTCTGGTGATCCGATAGTTTTGGAAATTTCCCGTCGGATTCTGGTGTAGGCGTCGGCTGGAGCACTTCGACATTGCTTTCGTGCGGCTGGCTTTCATCTTGCGAAAACGGCTGAGCATTCCCTTTCTCGGCGACGGCCTCTCGCCCGTCCTTGAGATGCCCTGCTACCTTCCGAACACGGATCACTCGCGGATGGTTGGGTTCCTTCAGCGCCAAATCCAGCCAGTCCTTTTCACATTGGGAGGGTTCCCCGTTCTTGCGTGTCGCCATCCGGCAAGCAATCGCTTTGATTACTGCCGGATGTTCGGGGTTCTCCCGTGCGAACTTCTGGAAGTCCTTCTCCATTTCCGCCCAGTCAACGTCCCTGAAGTCCCAGTCTACCTTGACCATCTGAGTACCTTTCTTTGATGTTCCGCATCTTGCGAGGCTAAGTTGGCCAGAGCCTCCGTCATCTCGAGACTGCCCATCTTGTGCACGTAGGAATCTACGCTCCAAGCATGACCGTGATCCATTGAGGCAATGGGAGTAGCAGGGATTCCGCCTTTTTCGTTGCGGCTAGATCAACCAACTGCGCCCCATACCGTGTTTTCAATTTCTGGGCGATTTTGATGAACTGCTGGCGCAAGGCAACATCTTTTACGGTGCGTTTCTCATCGTGTTCGGCGGGACCGCTAAGGATCACCTGTTCGCCATACAAAACAAGATACCTGGAGACATCGTCCGGGTAATCGAAAACAACGCCGAACTTCTCTGCATTGATCTCCGGGAGTTCCGTTTCAAATTGAAGGAGACCTTGGGTGGGCAATCTATCATCAGACTGCTCCCGCGTCTGTTCGGAAGGGCCGTTTGGAACCCGGTCGCGTGCAGCTGTCACCCACTCGCTGGGATAACGTGCGTCCGCTAGTTCCAACATCCTGCTGATAATCTGGGTTCGCCCTTCGCTGGGGAGCGATGGTGTTGACTTCTGTTGAACGATGCTACGCCCACGTTCCGGGTTCCATGAAAACCCCCAATTTTCGTCGTCCAACATCTTTTGCGCCCTCTGCGTAGGGACCAGATCAACTAGTTTTGCCCCATACCTTTCCTTCAATCTTGAGGCGATTTCGACGAACTGTTCTCCACGGGCTTCCTCCTCCCAATAATCTGGGTCATTGTGTGCCGCAAGACCTGCGAGGACGACCCGCTTGCTCTGTGAGACAAAATATCTGGAACGGTCGGGGGAGTAGTCGAATACAAAGCTGAATTCCGCCACGTCAATGTCTGGCAAGTCTAGCCCATCCAAGCCTCCAGTGGCACCTCCCGAATCGACTGCACCGCTCTGACTACGCAGTTTTTGCCGGACCGACTCCACAAATTCTGATGCGCTTAGTTTGTCGCCCCACAGCCAGTCTTCGCTTCTCGGAGTCGGTACCAGGTCTTTTAGACGATTCCCGTATCTTGCCTTCAGGATTTCCGTGACTTCTGCAAACCTCTCGTACTCTTCCCAACGCGCAGGTTCAGAAAAAATGATCACTTCTCCGTACTTGATCAAAGTGCGTCGGTCATTGGGACTGCTGTGGTCGTTGTCCCATACGAGCGTGAAGCTGTGCTCGTCAATCTCCGGGAGTTGCCCCGGCTCTCGCAGTTTTTCCCTCGCGAATTTGTCCAATCCAGCGTCGATCTGTTGAACCCATTCTCGGATGCCCGGTTTATCGGCATTGGCACGGGCCTCATCTAAAGTTGGATAACTGACGATGGCGAGCATGGGTGTGCTGAGAACATCGCACTTGGGGCAGTGGCAATCCATCAACTCTGCGTAGTACGCGACTGACCCTTGCTCGAATGTGCCCTTCCAGTGGCATTTGGGGCATTCAAGAATTGGATTTTTATAATCGTCAAAGTAGTTGAAATGTTTCGTACTCATTATTCTCTCCTTTTGGAGGTGTCGCTTTTGGGTGGTGTTGTGGCTGGGGAACATCGGTCATTGAGGATTAGGGCAAATGAAAAAGCTCCCAGAGCGGGAGCCTCGTGAACAAAGTGGTTTGTCATCCTCCAGACTACGCTATTGGGATTGGAGTAACAACCACAAATAGCTCCGCTGCTCGCAATCTCGTAACCTCAGTTGGCGTTACCGTCCATTCCGAGGTTTCGGGGGCGACAAAAGTCTTTCGTCTATGAAGGGAACAACCTCAGTTAGCTGCTCCGGGTTGCGGCGGTAACCATCGGGCCATGCGTCCACACGGGAGTGCCATTTTCCAGTTCTCGGATAGCAGCTACTCTCTTGGTTGAGCAGACTTCGGGGGAGGGCTGTTCGACTGGCGTCCCATGACTCGAAAGAGTCTGGGGCGTTTTGTTTTCTGGCGTTGTACCAAATTTCAAAACATCCCGACGACGACCTTAAGGCAATCAGGGAGAAGAAATGTAGCCCCTACTCGCCATAACACTATAGGCAATCACCGAATCGCTGAACAGCACCAGTCAGAGAATCGAGGTAGTCAGTTATTTTTAGCAACATCCACGGATTCAGGCTCACTTCGCTAACTCGTTCAGTTCCTCTACAACCAGACTCAGTTCGTCAACGAGCGCCTGCGGTGCCGCCGTCTGCCGCAGGGTCTTGACTATAGCCCCGTAGAACCAAAGTTGATCTTCCTTTGGCGCATTGAACCTCGGCCACAAGCCCTCTCCCAGTTCCCGGTAGTCAGCCAGAATTGCTCGGGCATTGTGGAGCTTGTCGGCAAACGAAACAATCAGCGCATCGGCGTTCGCACTTCGCAGATGCTCGAGATATTTGTCCTTTCTCGACCGCCATGGCAATTTCTTATCAGGATTGGTCGCCATGCTGTCTGAGCAGGATTCGACAGCATCGGCTACCCGGTCGCCGAACATTTGCCGAATGGTGTCCAGCGTTGAGCGCCCGCCCCGATCCTCGGCAGCATCGTGAAGCAGGGCAGCAATAGCCTGATCCTCGTCGCCCCCGGCCTCAAGAACTAGAGCGCAGACGCTCATTAGGTGCGCTATGTAGGGGATGTGGCCACCTTTGCGGGCTTGGTCATGATGCAGCCCGGAGGCAAACTGCAAGGCGGTGTCAAATCGCCAAGTTAGAACGATTGGAACTGTGGTGGGTTTCATATCAATCGTTGCCAAATTCATCGTTTTACCCTCTTTAAATTCACTGCTTCGACTAGCAACGGCGCTTGTGGTGTTGTCGCATGCCCGTCCCATCGGATTCAGCTTCGTCCGCATGCATCTGTTCAATCTTAACGACTATCGCCCGCCCCGTGCCGAATTCGACTGACCGTCAGGTCAGCGACCTTTGAAAAGTCCGGTATGGCGGACAACAGAGGCACTTCGACGGAGTAGAATGCGACCATATGGCAGACGCCGGAGTAACGGAACAATCCGCAGCGATTGATGATTTCGTTAGTACCGCCATCCAGCAATATCGTCAAAAACTTCTTGACCTCAGCAGCCGAAATCCACTTATAAGCTTTCGCCATTCCGAACGGTCGCGGTCGCACATCCGGGTGATCGACGAAATTCCTGAAACCCTCTTTAGTCGCCTTTCAATGTCACGACAAATGACCTTTGACCCCCTTCCGTATCCCGATTTGGTTCCTCCGAATGAGCGGCTGCCAATGTTCGAGCGAGCCATTCAGAATGCTAGGCGCACCGACGAACAATACAAAAAATATTTAGCGGAGCTTGGCCCAAACCCTTCTGATCGGCAAACGCAGAAAGCGGATCGCGAACTGCGTAATCGGGTGAGAGTGCAGCTTGGTCTGACGCCTTATGATCCTACGATTGATCCGAAGAAACGCGCCGAAGAACTGGGAATTCCTTCCGACTACGAACTCCCAGTGCCTACAGAGAAGATCGCTAGACGACACAATGACTCGAAGATTCAGACGCTATTCTTCCGCGAAGACTTGGACAGAAAACTGGGCGCATTGCGAGAATCTGCTCGCATCTTACTGCAAGATGCAGGACTGTCGGCCCTCTATTGCGCCTTTGGCTTCCTCGAATACTACGACTCGGAAGCGAGCGACCAGAAACGCATCGCTCCGCTAGTGTTCTATCCGATTGAGTTGAATAGGGAGCTTGACCGAGGCGAATATCGTTATTTCATTGAGGGAAGGAACGACGAGATTGAGATCAATGTCGCACTGAAGGAGCTTCTCCGAAAGCAGTATAGTGTGGAACTTCCAGAATGGGTGGGCGACGAGGATGGCGAAGACAGTGCTCTCGCCTCCTATCTGGCGAAAATAGAACAAATCGCCCACAATCGACCGGATTGGGCTGTAAGACGTTTCGTGACGGTGGGGCTGTTCACGTTTTCTACGCTGGCGATGTATAAGGACTTGGACCCGGCGATTTGGCCCGAACAGTCGCCCCTTAATCGCAAGAGCGTCCTTCGGAGCCTAATCGCTGGAGACGAGATACACGGAACGGGTTCTGCGCCTGACTACGAGATCGATGATCCTGCCTTACCTGAGGCTCTCCTGATAACGGACGCGGACTCGTCGCAGCATAGCGCAGTCATTGACGTTCTGAAGGGAACCAACATTGTTATACAAGGCCCCCCCGGCACCGGGAAGTCCCAGACTATTACCAATATCATCGCTGCGGCATTGGACGCAGGTAAGTCAGTTCTGTTCGTCGCTGAGAAGATGGCGGCTCTCGAAGTTGTGCAGAAGAGGCTTACTGCTGCGGGACTAAACCCGTTCTGTTTGGAACTTCATTCGAGCAAGACCTCGAAGTCTGCCGTTGTGCAAAGCCTTGCGACCCGACTGGAGTACCGAGACAGCCGAGTGCGTCAAGATGTCGTTACGAGCAATTTATCCGCTCTCCGGGAAGCCAGAGCGGAATTGATCTACTATGTCCAGAAATGTAACGAAATGGCCGGCGAAACGGGACTCTCGGTACGTGAGGTTCTCCTTGGGAGCGCAACCAGAGATCGCTTTCGCGCAATTCTCCCGCCTGCGCTTGCATCGGCTCGCCTAAAAAACTCCCTCCAACTAAACCGTCACATGCGGCTGGAAATGCTTGATTCTGCGGAGAATCTAGAACAGCAGTGTGAACCGCTGAAAAAGTTCGGTGGATTGGCCGATCACCCTTGGCGAGGTCTTCAAAACAGCGAGATAACGGATTTGGAAATCGATGAACTTGCGACACGCCTCACAGGCTGGCAGCGATCCCTAACCGAGGTCGTGGCGAAGGCGCAGGAACTTGAGCAAACCATTGGCGGTAAGATACCCTCCTCGGCGCAAGAACTGATGGAGCTTTGTTCGCGTCTTGAGGCGCTTCCTTCCCCGCCTGCCAATCTAATTACAAATCTATTTCCGAAATTGAAATCGCCAGACATTCGACTTCGAGTCAAGCAACTCCTCCGTATGTTTGCCAGCCTGATGCAGAGCACCGAAAAGCTTACGACCTATGTTGAGGAGCCAGAAGCCGCATTGAAGGTGCCCAGCAATGAAATTCGGGCGGGCTATGACATCCTGCGATCTCTTGGTCTGACAGCCGGAACGATAGGGGCCGCTCGCGGGGTCTGGAACGGGTGGACTACCCTGACTAGGAGCATTCAAGAGTGCGAGTCCATTTCCACGGTACTGACTGCGGCATTTGGGCTTGAGAGCGCCGCCGTGGGTGCGGTTCGGGTGGCGTGCGCGGGCGTCGAACAATTACGCGGCTTCTCGAAAGACCTTTGGCACGGCCGGGCTATCAATCTCCTCGCTGACGGCAACCTCGCTGTTTTTCGCGAGGCAGGTGGCAAATGTGCCGCGCTGAAGTCACGGAAGCAGAAGCTCCAGACGAGGTGGAATCTGAGCCTTCTCCCTCCTTCTGCCGAAATCAAACAGCTTGTCATCGCCCTCAGAACCACGAGTTGGGTGTCTTCGCTTTTCGACTCTCGTTGTCGGCGTGCCAAGGGGCTCGCGAAGGCAGCAGCCGTAGTGCCACCCTCCAAGGGTGCTTTGGCTGAGGAGCTACTTCATTGCTCGCAGTATCTCGACGATGAGCAGTCATTCCTGTCCGACCAGCGAGTAAGACAAGCTTGCGGCCCAATTTATGCAGGCATGGACACGGATTTCAACCGAATATTGGCGATAAGCGGATGGGCACAGACAGCGCGGGAACAACTCGCACCCTATGGTGAAAACGGAAACCGTGTTTTGGGTGTTTTGTTCGCAGGGACTCCAGACAAGCTCCGCGAACTGTCCGCTTTAGCTATGTCGGGCCCTTATTCCCTCCTCTCGCGGGAGATTCTTCCCGTTATCAATGATTCTGGCACGATGGCTCAAGCTCGTGAGCGCCTGCTCGTGAACTCTGGGCACCTCGAACGAGCGGTTTCGACGATAACGTACGCGGGTATTAGGGAGACGCTTCCGTTATCCGGTGCAGAGCCGCTAGCCGACCTACTCGGCCAGATCGAGGGGCAAGTTAGCGAGATCAAATGTGCTACGGAATCGCTCGATCTCCGTGTCGAGGGGAGTCTCGACGCCCGTGTTTGGATGAATGACATCAGCGCCACTATGGACTACGCCACAGGGATCACGAATGCAAAGTTGTTCTCAGACTTGGAGCAATTCGTTTTCGCTGATGCGGCGCACCTTCTCTACCTCCGGTCTTGGCTCCTGGAACTCAGGAAAGCAGTTCAATTGTCGGAGGAATCCTGTCGCGCAGCGTTCTCACTAGCAAAAATCGATTCTGCTCTGTGGTGTGGTGAAACAGTCGTTGAGGCGTGCGATCTCCGCCGTTTAATCGACCGATGTTCGTTTGCGCTCTCCCATCCCGAAGCGTTACACGACTACACTGCTTTTCTTTTGGCAGAGGATGCGGCGGCAGACGCTGGTCTCGGACCTGTGCTTGCGGCATTCGCTGCGGCAGAGGAAGATTATCGCGAGTTAGCCGATGCGACCGAGTTCGTGTTTTATCGCTCCAGTGCTGAACAGCTTCTAGAAAATGATCCGCGACTCAGGCGTCACTCCGGGGCCGGATACGAACATGTTCGGAAGCAATATCAGCGGCTCGACCGGGAATACCTCGCCTTACGACGCCAATTACTCGCCAATAAGCTATTTTCTCGCCCTGTGCCTGACGGAAACTCCGTCGGAAGAGTGGCTGACCTGACCGAGTTGGCACTTGTGCAGCGTGTTTCCACCCAAACGCGCCCCCGAATTAGCCTGCGGGAGTTGTTTCGACGGGCAGGAGAGGCTGTGCAGGCCCTTAATCCTTGTTGGATGATGAGTCCGATGTCGGTAGCTCAGTTTCTGGAACCCGGACGACTTGAGTTTGATCTTCTTTTAATGGATGAAGCCTCGCAGATACGCCCGGAAGAGGCGCTGGGTGCCATCGCCCGCGCTACGCAGGTGGTTATCGTAGGTGATCAGATGCAGCTACCTCCAACATCCTTTTTCCAGAAGGTTTCGACCGATACTACGGACGACGACGAAGAGATGGAAGATGTCAAACAAGAATCAGTGTTGGAGGCTGCCGCCGCTCGCTTTTTTCCGCCGCGCCGCCTCAAGTGGCACTATCGGTCAGAACACGGTTCCCTCATCGCGTTCTCAAATCATGAGTTCTACAATGACGACCTCACCGTTTTTCCATCGCCATACCACGAGCATCCTGAGTACGGTGTCCACCTCGTACAAGTCAACGGTGTGTATACGGCTGGAACGAACCAAGAAGAAGCGGAAGCGGTCATAGGTGCAGCGCTCAAATTCATGGTGTCGTGTCCAAATCAGTCGCTGGGCATCGTAGCCGTCAACAGTAAGCAGGCTGAGTTGATAAGAGAACAAATGGATCGCCTGTTTGCCTCCGACCCTTCGGCAGAGGCGTACCGAGCCAGATGGGAAACAGAGCTTGAATCTCTATTTGTCAAGAACCTAGAAAATGTGCAAGGCGATGAGCGGGACGTAATTTTCGTCTCGACGGTGTACGGCAAGGACGGAAATGGCAATTTTTATCAGCGATTTGGGCCGATCAATGGCATTTACGGGCACCGTCGCCTGAATGTGTTGTTCACTCGCGCCAAGAAGAGAGTCGTGGTGTTTTCATCCATGACTCCAGAAGATATTCAGGAGGAAGGCAAACACTGGGGTGTCAGGGTCTTGAAAGCCTATTTGCAATACGCGAGGGACGGACACTTTATCATGCCCGCGGTGGCACGAATAGGAGATGCGTGCGATTCGGAATTTGAAGAGTGGGTCTTGGAGACACTCCGAACGAATGGTTTTGAGGCGGTCACTCAATTCGGATTCGCTGGATACCGTATCGACATTGCGGTGCGACATCCGAAGAAACCGGGGACTTTTCTGTGTGGCGTGGAATGTGATGGTGCTACCTATCATAGTGCCCGCTCGGCACGCGAGCGCGACCGTCTCCGTCAAGAGGTTCTAGAGCGGCTGGGGTGGAAAATCTACCGCATTTGGTCAACCGATTGGTTTCGCAACACCTCACTTCAAACCAAGAATCTGCTGGATTATCTCAACAAGCTATCCTTGATGTAGTCCGCCTCCATCGCTCGACCGCCAAGATGGATGAACCTGCCGTGACAGTGGGCACCAGCGACGGCTCCGGATCAGCCATAAACCCGATTGAGTTGTAGCGAACATATTCGCTCCAAGCGTGTTCTGCGACCGTCAGACTGTGCGAGCCATCGCCAGAAAGCGACAAAATGCATTGGCGAGTTCGATCTGCCGGCGGCGTCCGGCACTGCAACTTGGAACAACGCCGGGCTGGGAATAAGTGACCGGAACTTGCAAGCTCTGTGGCGGATTCACGCCAATCATATATCGCCCATTCCCTGGCTAGGGCAGAGTCTTCTGCGGTTTATCCGCCTGCCTTTACCTTTCGCGGTTTCCGCTTTCGTAGCAATTGCTCCATCCTTTTGAGACGGGCGGTCAATTTCTTGAACTCCATGGTTGGATTGGCCTGATGCTGGTAGATGTCACGACTCATCCTGCTCACTAGGTCGGGAATTTTCGCCCTCTTCAAACGCGGCTTCGCGCCATTGGCTGTGGGCATCGCTGTAATAAGAACTCCTTCAATCTGATTCCTTAGATGTGGCTCTTTTATGACGAAGGCGGAAAAGTGATTCCAAAAGTTGTGGTATCGAGCAGCGGGCGAACATGCGTGCGCCCAGAGCCGATGACGCAGCTTAGTCGCCTGTCCCACGTAATAGGGGATGCCGTCGCGGTAGAGCACGTACACGCCGGGCTCGTTGACAAGCTCTAATCCCTTCACCGTTAGGATATTCTTCCCTTTCCCGCTCGTGCTGGGCCCCAACTGGTAGAAAACTTCTCGCGGCCACATGCGGGCGTACTCTGTGACAATCTGAGTTTTTCCTGCCATTTCGCATGCCTTCCCCGGTACGGCGGAATTGTACTCTCACTTGATCGCTCTGCGATGTCCAGTACTCTACTTCGCGAGAACGCAGGGCGGCGCGTCGGTGGATGATGTGCCCATCCAAGTGCTGATCCTTGTGGGCTGAGCGAATCATCCGAAAAATTGATAATGTGTTTTGGAGTTGAGGAAAGCAAGCATCCGACTCCTGCATCACCGGAAGCACCCAACATGACCTTGCACGATTTCCGTCAATCCCTCGCCGCAGCCGAACCGCCAGCCGGACTTACGCCCGCCCTCTATGGATTATGGTGGGACGCCAAGTGCGATTGGAAGCGAGCGCACGAGTCGGCTCAGCAGGACGAAGGACCCGAGGGTAGTTGGGTGCACGCCTACCTGCATCGCAAGGAAGGCGATCAGGGCAATGCAGCCTACTGGTATGGTCGGGCGGGAAAACCAGTTTGCCGAGAGCCGCTGGATGCGGAATGGCTCAGCATCGCGAAAGAATTGATGAGATAGACCGAGCTAATCTCAGCGAGAGCGCCGACGCCACCATCAACAAGTAATACACGTCCAACGCCATCGCGAACAGCTGTGGCGAACACCACTACAGCCACACCCATTGTCATCATCGCCGCTAACTGGTATCGGCTACGACTTCGACACATCCGCCCGAACTTCAATGTATCATTGAAATTTCAGCCCTAAAGCTTTGTAAATTGTTGTTTTTAAGACGGATTGGAATACCATGCTCGATTTAACCTTGCGGCAAGAGTTCAAAGGAGAGCGCCTCAAAGGAACGACCATCGACTTCTCCGCCGACAAGCCGACAAGCGCCCTCCAACAATCGACGACTGAATTTCTGAGCATCACCTACCCATCCGTTGACCTCCTGCGTGTCTTCGAGGCAACGCAGCCGGACAAATCGCGTCCCGTGGTGTTGCTGGGCGGGCGCGGACAGGGCAAATCGCACTTGATGGCCGCGCTTTGGCACGCAATCAAAGACCCGGCTGAGGCGACCAAATGGCTGGCGGATTGGGCCGCAAGGCTGAACAGCCCGGAGTTGAAGACGCTAAAGTTTCGCACTGACTTTTTCGTTATCGCTGAAAGCCTCCACCAGCAACGATTCAAGTTTTTGTGGGACATCCTGTTTGATCGGCATCCGCAAGGCCAGTTTGTCAAAGGAAAGTGGCTTGGCAAAGGCGATGCGAAGACCAATGTGCCGGGCAGCGACCTGCTGCTAGAGATGTTCAAGTCGCAGCCCACCGTACTGCTCCTCGACGAATTCCAGACGTGGTTTGATGGATTGAGTGATAGTCCAAAGGCCAAGGTACAAACTTGGGCGTTTAACTTCATCCAACTCCTCTCCGAGATCGCCAATGACCACCCCGATCTGCTCGTGTTCGTTGCTTCGATCCGCGACAATCAATCGCAGGCTTTCCAGCAGATTCGCCGCATAAATCCGGTGCTCGTCGATTTTCAAGGCAGTCAGGCAAAGCGCGACCGTCAACGTCTTCTGTTGTACCGCATCTTCGAGAATAGGCTGAATGTCCCTGATGGCGACATTGAGGCTCTCATCACGCCGCATGTTGAGGAACATGTCAGACTGGCAGAGGTTTCGCCATCGCAGCATGAAGCAAAGCGGATCGAATTCATGGAGGCGTGGCCCTACTCTCCCGTGCTCATGCGCTTGCTCGAAGACCAAGTGCTCGTCGCCACGGATGCACAGGAAACCCGCGACCTCATTCGCATCCTCGTTGACCTGTTCAAAACTCGTAGCGACAAATCGCCGGTCATAACAGCAGCAGACTTCGACATCACCAGCGATAAAGGCAGCGTTGCTTCGCTTTTGAGTTCCGTCGCCAGCCAAATTCACCGAACTTTGCTCGAAAAGGCGCGGCGCAACCTCGAAGCAGCCCGTAGTGCCGTCGCAGACCCGGATAAGAACATTCCACACTCTTCGGACATCATCGGTGCCCTGTGGCTACGCTCCCTAAGCGTTGATAGAGTCAACGGTGCCGAGCCAGCCGAATTGCAGTCGGACATCACCCGCAGCAAGGCCATTGACGACAACACGTTCGCTGCTGAGATGGCGCTCATCCGCGAAAACAGCTTCAACATCCACCCGGTTGGGAATCGGCTCGTGTTCAGGGAAGAGGAGAATGCAGAGGGCAAACTGCTGGCTCACGCGAAGAACGACAAACTGTTTGAGAGCAATCAGGATATTGAGCAACTCGCGACGGAAGTGCGCTACGTCATTGGTGGACCGGAGGAAGTCTCACGCAAGTTCCGCGTCGTGGTTCTGAGAAAGAATTGGCAAAATGACCCGTGGATAGAACTCCCGGAGAACGAGCGACCGGATCGTTGGGGGGACGGGCGTTTAACGCTCATCGTGCTGCCGGAACAGGTTGAAAACGTCGAGGCAACCCTCGGAGGGTGGCTCAAGCGACATCTTTCTCAACGCCGCAACACGCTACGATTCCTCTTGCCCAAGAAGACTTCCGCGAACATCTATTTCGACCGTGACCTGATTGTATATGCGCGTGCCGTCTATCTGGCAGACAAATGGAAGGACACTGACGCTGCATTCCGTCCCCTGCATACGACATATCAGAATTCTCATCTGCGCCCAAAGCTTAGAGACCTTTTCGACACCTTTGCCATCCTCGATGTCTGGAACTTCGCCCAGCCGGAGCAATGCCTTTTCCTCATTGAGAAGCACAATGCGACCGGGGATAAGACTCCAACTGCAATCGACGAAAAAATAGCGAGCGAACTATTCATCGTGGAAGATTTTGAGACTGCGGCGCTGACCCACGCGGCGTCCAGTTCATCGCTTGCCAAGTTCATCGGTGATCTTCAGGAACCTAGCATCGACGGCAAGCATTGCATCCCTTGGCTCGGTGAAGTGGCGACGAAGGAAAAAATCCTTCGTCTTTGTGCTGCTGGAAAACTCGCCATCGACGTGCGTGGTCTGGAACTTCTGCAAGCACAGCCCGGCGAAACGGAAGATGCAGCGTGGATGCGTGTAAAGGGCAAGCTCGGTTCGGGCAAAGACCTTGAGCAAAGCATCCTCTATTTGCCCAGTGCTTACCCCCAGAGTGGCGGTACGTTGCCGCTTCCGTTGACTCCGGCAACTTCGCAGCCGCCGACACCGCCTTCAGTTACGGGACCTGTTGTTCAGCCGCCCAACATATTCGGCGGCAATCCACTGCCTCCCAAGCCCACAGTCACTCCGCTTGGAACACCGCCGAAGACTCCGATGAACCTGCTTGGCGAAGTTGAAAAGTGGGGCATCAATGCCGCGACCAATGTCACCAACATAAATATAAATATCAATGTCTCTCAAATGACCGGCGCACAACTGACCGATTTGCTCAAGAAGCTCCCGGATGGAGTGACGTACTCGCTTAACTTGGAGAAGGAGACGCCATGACGGTCGAGCGCGACCCGAGACTCGATGCGGTTCTGACAGTGCCGCCCAAGGAGGCGTGGCAGATCATCTTCGAGAAGCTTTGGGAAATCTTTTCCGGCCCGCTGACGCCAGAGCACGTCGAACAAGAAGTAACCGAGCGAGAGCGCAAGGTCAGCGAACTTGAACTGCTACTCTCCAGTTCCGCATGGGAACTCTGGCACGAATTTGAAAGCTCTGTTCCACATACGGCACAATCCGTCATCGACTTCTGGAGCAGCGCCACGGGCGGCAAGGCTGTCTTGATCCTCGATGGACTGTCGCTCCGCGAATCGCCGTGGTTACTGCAAGAAGCCGAGCGGCGCGGCTATCCGATTCGACAGGCAGGCGTGCGCGGCACGGAGATTCCCAGCGACACCACACCTTTTGCCAAGGCGCTCGGATTCGGGCAGCGGTCGTCGATCAACAACAACGGTGCGGGATTGGCGCACCATCTTCCGGGCGCACGCACTGAGAGTCTCAATGGCGCATGGGATTACTGCCTCGACTGGATCGCCTCCGCTCCGGCAATTGTGCTTTGGCACCATTGGCCAGACGAACGCATCCACCAATTTGCCGAGCCGGGCGATGGTTTCCAAAAGCTCTGTCGCGAAGCCGCGCAACAACTGACCTCCGATTCCTTCTGGAAGATGATCGAACGCATGGCTACGGGACGCCGCTTGGTTATCACTAGCGACCACGGCTACGCTGCGTCCGGCATGTTCACGGATGTGACCAATAAGGAGCAGGCTAGCTGGCTCAAGACAAACTTTGGCAGCAGCAGGTTCGCAAATGGCCCCGGCACGCCCCACCATTGGTTACCACCTATCTCGCTTTGCTTGCAGACTGCGAACGGCACGAATCAGTTCGCACTCGGTCGCCGCAAGTGGCGCAGCACTGGAGGCTACCCAACTTTGGCGCACGGCGGATTGTCACTGCTCGAAGTTGCGGTGCCATTTATCGAAATCTCGAAGACTTAGGACATGGCTAAGACCAAAGGAAAATCCAAGAAAGAACTGCTTACCGAACAGATCGCCTCTGCCGTGGGCGCGGGGCGCGAGGTTGCAGTCGAAACGGTGGACTTCTCCGACCCGGACCGTCCTAAGACCTGCCTTGAAGTCGATTTTCCAATCATTCCCATAAATCAAGTTGCGAACATCGAGGGTAACGCGAGTAAACCCATATATCAGATGTCCAAGTGGTGGGCACGTCGGAGGTCCAGCGTGTTCCGCTCTATGCTGCTTGCCGCAGCAACGAAAGCGCCAGATGACGAGAGCAAGACCGCCAAAGCGGTCTGGGACGTTTACTACGCCAACCACCAGAAACGCGGCTCTCTCCGTCATCTCAAGATCGCCGACCCGTTCATGGGCGGCGGCACGACCATCGTTGAAGGTTCCCGCTTGGGGATGCAGATGTTCGGGTGCGACCTCAACCCGGTCGCGTGGTTCATTGTGAAGAATGCGATGGCGCAGGTGGACATGGAGGAAGTAAAGGGTCTGCTCGCCGACATCGAAGCGGAAGTAAGGCCACTAATCATGCCGTACTATACCTGCGACGGCCCAAATGGCGAGAAGGGTAAATGGTTTCAGCGTAAAGGGACGAAAGAGCGTGAAACCCGTCCTGTTCAGTTGGGGCTGGGCGAAAATCCGCAGCCGCGTGCTATTGAAACCGAAGATGTTTGGGAAGAACTTCCTTCTGCCTTCGACATCCTCTCCTTGCCGTGGCAGGAGCGGAAGAAATACCGTTACGAAGGGCCGGAAATCATCTACACCTTTTGGGCCAAACATGGGCCTTGTCAGCGGGAAGGCTGCGGGCACCGCACGCCCATCATGCCCACTCCGGTTGTTGCCATCAAAACCCTCACCGTTGATGTTTGGGCCGAACGCGAATGCCCCGATTGTCACAAGACCTTCGATGTGGAGCGGCACGCGGCGCGAATGGCTCCCGACTCACCATTATTCGTCGCGCCTGATGAAAAGGCATTTGCGATTATGGACGAGAAAGGGTGGTTCACCTGTCCGCACTGCGGGAAGGTGAAGCAAGACGAACGCGCCTTTGCTGAAAACAATTCACCCGAATTGGGCAAAGCGAAGAACAAGAAAGTGGAGTTGACACTGCTCATCCACCCGCAGTGGTTAGAAGGCTGTCCGAGACAGGATGAGCAGGGTCGAGAGTACGGCGGCAGTGCGACCGACTCTGTCGATGCCACAATTCGCTGGAACAATGCCCGCACAGCCAAGTTGCGGCTGTTGGAAGTGCGCGGCAAACTGCCCGAACAAGTCACCTGTCCAAACACAGGTGTGACTTTCTTCACAGATGGGCGTGGGGGAGCAGTTCCCAAGAAATCTACGTTTGCGTGCGCCGCCGATGGCTCACCGAACGACGTGCTCTCGGCGATCAAGTCCACCGGGAAAAGCGGGCCGATTGCTGCATACGCCATTCATGGCTACAGTGAGAAACGCAACGAGATGGGTCAGCCATACGGTGGAAGGTTCTTTGCCTCCCCACCCAATGCTCGGCAATACAATACTGCACTTGAAGAATGGGCCTGTCGTAAAGACCGCGACCTTAGCCAGTATTGGCCCAAGAGCGAACTGCCATTTGGTTTCATGACCCACATGAACAACGGGGGTCTGCCAAATCATGGTTTTACGCATTGGTGGAAGATGTTCACACCATTGCAACTTTTGATTCACTCCCAATTGTTAAAGGCAATTGTGGAAAATCCAACAGCATCTTGGGGGGCGAAGGAGTTTGTGTTGGGCGGATTCCAACAGTTTCTTCGGAATCTCAATCTCTTCTGCATGTACGACAGGGACTACGACAAGTTGGTTCCCGCCTTGAGTAACAATAACTTTCATCCAAAAGCCACGATGAGCGACAATGCCGTGTTCGCGCCGGTGGGCCGTGGTAATTGGATATCTTGTACAGATGGCATCATCGAGGGGTTAGAGTGGGCGAAGACACCGTGGGAGCCCGTCTCTCCAAAAGAAATCGAACGGATAGAGTCACAACTGATCGAAAAGACAGACGGAAAAGGTGTTAAGGTCCGCCCAAATGATGCTGTCACGGGCTTAGCAGAGCTTTCGTCAGGCTCCGCCTCAGAGATGTCCGCGTTAACGTCAAGTTCTGTAGATGCGGTGGTAACTGACCCTCCTTTTGGTGGGCTTCTCCACGACTCTGAGCTCTCGGATTTCTTTTACGTCTGGCTGCGCCTCGCGCTTCGAAAGAACTACCCAGACTTGTTCGAGCCTGAATACGTCCCGAAGGCACTGGAAGCAGTCGCCAACAGGGCGCGTCAGCCAGAAAATGCGGACGCTTTCTACCAACGTATCCTCACTGATTGCTGGCGCGAGGCCTATCGCGTTTTAAAGCCGGGCGGCATCTTGGCGTTTACTTTTCACCACAGCGAAGACGAGCCGTGGGTTGGTGTTTTAGAAAGTCTATTTGACGCAGGTTTCTACCTTGAAGCCACGTACCCGATTCGCGGCGATGAAACAAAGGGCGAAGGAGCAAAACCCGGAACCTTCGGCTCAATGACCATCGAATATGACATCATTCATGTCTGCCGGAAGCGCATCACCGAACCGCAACCCATCAGTTGGGCACGGTTGCGGCGCTTGATTGTGGATGACGTGCGGCGCATCAAGAACCTTCTCTCACAGCATCAGAAAGAAGGACTACCTGCTGCTGATTTGCAGGTTATCAAACGCGGTAAGGCGCTGGAATACTTCTCGCGCCACTATGGCAAGGTTTACATCGAGCAGGGTCGCGAGTTCACAATCCGCGAGGCGCTCGTCGGCATCAACCAGTTGCTTGACGATGACATGGGCACCGTTGGCGGCCGGGAAGCCCCGCCTTCCAACGCCGAGCCATACACGCGCCAGTTCTTCCGACTCTTCTACCAGACAGCGCAAGTCCCACGAGATCAGATGCAGAAATTCTTGCGTGGCACCGGCATCGCACCGAGCGATTTTGAGGAACGCGGCTGGTGCTCAGAGAAGAATAAAGTCTTCATCCTTACGCCACCACTCGAATTGGCGAGGGCATGGAAGGGCGCATCGCGCAGAGGCATGGCACGAGACTTTGATCAAACGATGTTCCTAGTCGGCGCATGCGTGGAAGGCAGCAACATTCGCGTGATGGACACGCTAGACAGTCCGAACTTCGCGCCACACCCAGCTACGGCGGAACTTGTGGAGTGGCTGACTAGTCACGGCGGCTCCCAAGAAATCAAATTCGCCGCTCAACGCGCCCAGACGATCTATCGGGACTGGCTGGGTAAGAACAAAGCTAAGGTGCAAGATCAGATGAAGCTCTTTGACTTGGAAGCCTAAACATGAATGATGAGATACGCGGCGAACCTTATTCGAAAGCTCTAAAGCCATGACTCTTGATCTTCACGACAAAACTTGGATTGGCTGCGGCGTCTCGGTTCTGTGGGACGCCGAAGCGTTGAATCAAGTCTGCACCCCTGAGTCTGTCCGCAGCCTTCGAGAGTTCCTGCGCCTGCACCAAGCCGGATGGCCGGAAGACGCCCTGAAGCTCATTAACAATCGAACGCTTGTTGTCGCTGGCTTGGAAGCAGCGATGGACACACTGAGCCCGCAGGAAGCGGTCGAGTGGCTGGAACAGAAAGTCTACCGAGCGGTGCGAGACTTTCAAGACAATGTCGCCGATGGTGGCGGTGAAGCGGCACTGATCTTTTGGTTTGCCGATCAAAAGCGAATTTACTACCGACCATCTGACAACAGTCATCACTGGCATTGTTCGGGCGAGCACCGCAAGCTTTCAATTCCGATTGGCCGCTGTATCTGGAATGGCGCTGAGTCGAGCGTCCGAAAACTCGTGACCGTGGACGCCGAGAAGAAGCAGCAACACATCGGGTTATTCCTGAGAAGAATCTCGTGAGCACGGATTCAAAGACGAACACGTCCACGCCCATCGGCTCGAATGGATCGGACTACCTCAGTTTCAAGCCGGGCGAGCGCGTGCGTCATGCAGACTTGGGTGAAGGTGTTGTCCTCGCCGCTCCAGTGGAAGGCTTTGTCAAAGTTTTCTTCCCCAACGGCGAGCGACAGGTGCCGGTCGCGGGATTAAGTTCCGCACTGAGCCGGTCGGAAACCGTCGTTCTCAACGCGAAGGGTGACAGCAAGCGTGCGCTGCGGGCATGGCTTTGTTACCAAGCTCACGCGCTGCCCTTGATGGACAACGTTAGCTCCCTGACTTCCGCCAAGATTGACTTGCTTCCTCATCAGGTGGTGCTGACGCATCGCGTGGCAACCGCTTCACCGCGCCGCTTCCTCATCGCCGATGAAGTTGGCCTTGGCAAAACGATTGAGACGGCACTTCTTTTGCGGGAACTCATCAGCCGGGGCGAACTCAAGCGTGCATTGATGGTAGTGCCTGCCGGTCTGGTCAATAACTGGCACCGCGAGTTGAATGAAGTGTTTCACCTGAACTTCGAGGTTTTCGGAAGCGAAGGCGACGTGACCGACCGCAAGTCGAACGCTTTCGAAAAACACAATCTGCTCATCGCCAGCATTGATACGCTCAAGGTGCGGTCGCGCATGGCACGCTTGAAAACGGCTCCACCGTGGGACTTGGTTGTGTTCGACGAGGCGCATCATCTGACCGCTTACCGACAGAATGGCAAACTTGTGAAGACGCAAAACTTCAAACTGGCAGAGATGCTCAAGGAGCACACTCGCGATTTGGTTTTGCTCTCCGCCACACCGCACCAAGGCGACCATTTCCGTTTCTGGATGCTAGTGCAAATGCTCGACCCCACGTTGTTTGACTCGCCCGCCGAGATGGTCGAGCAGCGTCATCGACTCAACACGGTGATTTTTCGGCGCACCAAGGCGGACGCTTGCCAACCGGACGGCTCGACGTTGTTTGCGCGGCGGCAGGTGCATACCGAAGCGTTCAAGATGTCCGCGCCTGAGAAGATGTTTTACGAGGCGTTAGTGGGGTACTTGCAGGATGGTTTCGCGCTGGCGAAACGACAGGGTAAACGCGGCCAAGGTCTCGCGTTCGTGATGACAATTTTCCAAAAGATTGCTGCGTCCAGCTTCGCTGCCGTGCAGCGCACTCTCCGCCGCAGGCTCATTGCCCTCACTATTCAGGAAGCTTTGATGCACGACCAAAAACTCGACATCGAGTCACGCAACTCCGCGCTTGATGAGGCGCGAACGCTGATTCGGGAGTTGCATGGAATCGCCGAGGGGCGATTAGAGGATGCGGAAGTTGAAAGACTGTTGGCTGACTACCGTTACAAGATTCTGCGGTTGCAGCGTCAGGAGGAAGAGGCGCTGGGTGCTGGCGCGGATGAGTTTGCCTCTGAAACTGGCGCGGCGGATGCCGAAGACGCAGCAATTAGCAGCGTTGCGATTGCTTTACCGGAAGAGCGCCGACGCATCAAAGAATTGCTGGCGAAGTTTCCGCCTCAGCGTGAAACGAAGGTAGAGAAACTTGTCGGTGCCCTCGGCGAACTGTGGCGTCAAAATCCGCAAGAACGGATGGTTGTGTTCGCCACCTATCTCGGCAGCGTGGAGATGCTCGGCGCGGAAATTGAGAAACAGTATCCCGGTAAGGGCGTTACCGTGCTGAAAGGCGGCGACCACGGCGCAAAGACGGCGGCAGAGAAGCGATTCAAAGCGCCGGACGGGCCAAGAGTCTTGATCTGCACAGCGGCGGGGCGAGAGGGCATCAACCTGCAACATGCCCGCGTGCTCTTCAATTTTGACCTGCCATGGAATCCGATGGATTTGGAGCAGCGTATCGGGCGCATCCATCGGTATGGCCAGAGTGACACGGCGCAGATTTACAATCTTGTCTTATCGGACACCATTGAAGGTTCCATTTTCCTACTACTTGACGAGAAGCTCACGGAAATTGGCAGGGCGCTCGGCAAGGTAGATGAGAGGGGGCAAATTGCTGAAGACCTCCGCACTCAAATTCTCGGACAGCTTTCGATGCAATTGAATTACGCGAGCCTCTATTCCCAGGCATTGAATGATCCGCTGTTGAAACGGACACGGGTCGAACTTGAAACTGCGATGTCCAACGCCGTCGAGGCTCGTAAAGTGGTGTTTGAGTTGTTCCAAGACCTTGACGGCTTCCGGCTTGACGACTACAAGGCGATGGGCGATCCCCAAGAGGGCATGGGTGCTTTGATACAGTTCATCGCCGACGCCGCGACCGTCGAAGGCGAAACGTTCACTGGTCGCGGTGACAAGATGTTTGCGTGGATCAACAAGGACACTAAGAGCGAGACCCTGCTGACAACGGAACGCGAGCTTTCATTGCGGAAGGAAAACGTACAGTTGCTAGGTCTCGACCATCCAATAGTCGTGAACTACCTAAGAAAGTTCCGCGAATTGCCCCCAGAGGAAGTCGGACTTTGCATCCAGTCAGCAGACGGCACTGAGGGGGTTTTGGCGATATGGGCAGTCGAAGCTCGTGGTGACAAAGGACAGGTGAAACGCACGATTGTGACCTTGGCGGTAGATGCGGAGGGGATGCGACTCGTGGCGTGGGAGCGCGAACCGGAGAAGGTGTGGAGATCGTGGGTGTCCAGCCAAGAAGGAAGGCAAGCCGATAGTAAGCTGTCTGTTCTCCGCACCGCGTTGGAGCCAATGCTGCAACGGGAACTTGAGCACAGAGGGTTGGGCAAAGCCAACCGTGGCTTCGAGGCAAAGTTGATTGCTTGGGTGGAGGCGGTGGGTGCGCACTAGGCCGAGACGAAGCGGAGCTTGTCTGCTTGTCTACCAGCCTGACCGGCAGTGTCTTCTTAACAACCAAAGTATCATGTTCTCGCCCTGCTCCGAATGGCGTCAAGAAGAGCGTTTATGTAGGTTCTGTTGGCACCCTTCGGTTCATCATTGAAGTGGTGAAATCGGCGTTGCTCAAAGAACAAGCAAGCCCTCAATTCCGTGAGACTCAAACTCTGAAGGTACTCCACGTTCTTGTCGAACTCACTCCTCACCCTATTGGCAAGCTCACTGCATTCGTCCTCGCCAATGGCTTTGTACCCGTTCAGTGTGAGGGCAAAGCGATCAACTGTAGGCCACCAAAAACATGCGACTGAAGGCACGGCCATGGTCTTCAGGTTCTTATTGGAAACCTCGTCAGGCTCCTGCACACCGCTTCGCTCACTAAACTTCATTAACGTCGTGACAAGTTTATTGGCGTCTCCTTCGGTCTTCAAAGTAATAACACAAGTACTAGGACTCTTGTCCCAACGAGATGTGAACTCGCGAGCAATTATCTCTCGGATTCGCTCCTCCGGTATGCTTAGCAATTCCGCCAATTTGATCGGGTTCATCCACGCCAGCAATTCCCCTCGTGCTGACTCCCTCAGTTTGCTTCCTACATTAACGCCAAGAGCATAGCTCCCGATGAGCCCCGGTTTGTCCACTCTGTATCGAAATGATCCACCATAAGTTTTGCTACACCTTTCGAACCAAAGGCCCTTAACCTCCCTACAAATGTTCAGTAAAGGCAGAGTCCCATGCTGTTGCGACTCGGCGATCAGCGCCTCTTCAGAAACAGCGCCCCTCTCCGCCGCGTCTTCGTCGGTGTCATCACCGTTGCCGTCAATGGCGGTAGCCACATCTCCACACTTTTTCATTAAAAGGCGTACTTCACTCTTACTGTTCCTAAATTCCATCGTCCATAAATCCAGTCTCTTTCCAGTCCTACGAATACTACCTAAGTAATCGCTAACTGTTAACTTGCCGGTAACATGTTGCCGTTGTAGTGATTCCAGAGCATGCCAGTCTCCAACCATGATAGCCTCATATACTTTGCCAATATTGCTATCGTACTTCCATAAGCCCAATAGTTTTGTAGCTGAATCTGGATCGGTTTTTACAGCGTTGAGATATTTGTCGTAGTTTTCTCTCTCTTTTGTTGGCGACCAACCTTGTTCTTCAAGCCCACAGCTTGTCTCATGGCTCTCAGCTACTTGTTCAGTGCAATCAGAGTCGTCCCCTTTTGAACCTTCCCCTTCTTGCTGCTGAACTATAGACGTTGTGTCGGTCGCTTGAACGAGTTCCCACAACGGCCACCGCTCCCGACAGAATTCGGCGATCTTACGACTGCGCTCCTCAATTGTTCCTTTGGTGAACGGGGAAGTCGATCCCGCACCATCCGCCGCAATTTGACGGGTGCTGTAGTAAATGGAGGAAGCGTAAAGGTTATTCGCGTGGATTTTTTCCTCGACCGGCCGATTGTTACAGCGGCTGTTCTCCGCTTTCGTCAATAGTGTGAGATTGCCAAGCCGGTCGTTGGCTTGCTCGTACTCCTCGTGGCTCGCGAAACCATAACTGGGAAACCCGAAGTCAGGACTCTGCGGCAGTACATGCTCGATGGACTGGTCTTCAAGTACCATTGCCTGTAAGTCCGCCAGCGATAGGCCACCGATCTTCTTTCGAGCATCCTTCTCCACTTCGGTCAGGATTCTGTATAGCCCCGGATTGCCATAGAGCGGCCCGTTCGCCAACGAATTTGCGAACAACTCATTGCTCATAAAATACTGCACAAATTCACGAAGGCGGTTCGCAATGTCGTCAGTGGAAAGGCCCTGTGCGGCTCGCGAAATCTCGAAGATGTCCTTTACTGGATTTGTGCCGCGTAATTTATAGACGCGCAGATCAGTAATCTCGATGAGTGAGAGGAGGGAGTGGCCACTCGATCCCGGAGCGCCATCCGTGAGCATATTGCGAGTCTGAAGTCGAATGGTCAATGGATAGAGGGACGCCGAAAGATCAAGAATCACGAATAGCTGAAAGAGTGCTTCCGACTTTCGTGTGGCTTCGACCAATTGGCGCAATGCAGTGAAGAATTGCGCAAGGTCATTCACGTAGCTGTTGATGAATGTCTTGAGATTTTCTCGGTTGTCTCGAAGCCGTTTTAGCGAGGTCTTCAAGAATTCGTTCAAGACAAAATCACTGGTGGCCTTGAAGTCGAATCCCGCCTCTGGGTCATAAGGTAGGGGGTCAAACGCAAGGTAGTGGTAACGAAGAACGTCATCTTCAGTGAATGTCTTACGGTCGATGTTGTTGATTGTGAAACCAGCTTCGCTTGCCAGATTTTTGATCTCGCTATAGCTCTTGAAACAGTCGCCGAACCGAGTGTTCACGAATTCATCGAACTCCCCGCCTAGAAATCGGTTCGAGTAGTAGATAATCGCGCTCTTCGCTTTGTCCATATGGGACAACAAGACACCGCGATCATTAACAGATTGAAACATCCTTATGGCTTTGCCTTCGTTAGGCTCAATGAATTCGAGGGCCTCTAGACTCTTGATGCCACCGACCCAATTCAGAATGCCGTCCTTGCCTCCGTCAGAAAACAGCTTGTCCACACGCTGACGAATCCGAATATAGCCGTCCCGAAGTCGTTCCTGTGCCTTCGACTTAGGTTGTGGAGTTTTCTTGTCCAATAGTTGAGCAAAAAAGTGGCCGTTCTCTCCCAGTAAGGTCAGTTTCTTAGAGAGGTCTTCGTTCGAAAGAAAAACATACGAGTAGAGAATCCTGAGTCTGTCATCAAGCTGGTCGATGAGTGCATCAAGCAGCATCGTCAACGTTGTTAGCCGTTGCTGCCCGTCAACGATTTTGTAGAATGTCTCTTTTTCGCTCTTGGACAGTATGAAGGTGCCGATGTAGTGGTTCGTCTCAGTTTGCAGGGCCTCGCTTATGTCTTCGAACAACTCATCGATCTGCTGCGTTTCCCACGCATAGTCCCGCTGATATGGCGGAATGATAAACTTTTTCCCGGTGAAGAACTTCTCCAGCGTTTCTGTGGGCATTGCGTATCCTCCACGGCTAAGAGGTTTATCGCCACATTGTATATCGGCCAAACCGAACGAACTTTTCTTGCGGGCAAACTGGGTGTCGGTTGCCACTTCCGCTAACGGTACGAGAGTTGGGGGTTCTCCATTCAGGGAACGCTGATTTAGCTCGCCGCGACAGTGGATCAGTTGATCGGAAATCCTCCCGTCTGAAAACTGATCTCTGTGATCGGGTCAGGTCTGTGACCTGAGTCACTCATCATCGGGGTATCGAGACTCTAAGGTGGAGCTATAGGCCAGAACAGCGGGGGATCGAATTACGAACCCCGAGTTGGAGACTTCGTTCGCATACGTGCCACCCTCAATGTGACCGCTGTAGTTCTACCACAAGCCTGACCGGCGCCAGCGTATCCTGCCCGCAATAATCGAGCAGCGCCTTCTTGATCTTGGCACTCTCGACGTCATCCAGTCCGCCACGTACCATTGATTCCCACGCCACTCCGGCATCCGTGCCGTTCGCAACTTCCATGCCCTCGTAGGTCATCTCCGCCACGAGTGCAGGAAGCACACTCTTGATTGAGTTATGACCCCGCAAACTTGGGATGGTAAACATGGTTCTGAATCACGGGGAGCATATCCCACAGACGGCTCTGGATGCTCTCTATGCGCTCGGCAAACCGCGGCAGGCAGGCCGCAAGTTCGGCAAGCCTCTGTGATTCGAATTGCTGACTGTAGACGACGATGCTGCCGCTGTCGCCCAACACCGGGCGCAGTGAGTGACGATGATTGTTGGCAATCAGTCCTCCGGCATCAGGTCCAAGCTGAGACGCTCCACCCACTCGCCCACGGTCTCCGCATCCTCGCCCTCCCAGAAGAAAGCGTCATTGATCATCAGCATCGTCGCCCAATTCACTAGGTCTTTCTCGGAGATTTTGTTCTCCCGGCGCTTAGCCAGAGCATTCTCGACATGCCATCGCGTGATGCGGATCGTGGGCTCGGGGCAGACGGAGTTGACGTTGACCAAGGGAAGCTTCTCGTTGTGCCGCAAAGCCGGCCCCACTTCGTCCTTTACCATCCGGCACAGGTCGGCCAGCGGCAATTCGCAGCGGGCGAACCGTTCGATTGCGGTCAAGATGTCGGGATTGACGTGGCGGGTGCTCATGGGGATTCGAGCGTAGCAGGTTCGGCGCAGAAATGTGATATGGCGTCATGACCTGACGGCACAGAGAAAGGAAGAGCGGGGCTACGATTTGGAACTCGTGGTTTCGACTACTTGTGGCGTCTTCCACTCCGTCCCTTTCTTGCTCACTTACGGGGCCCGAGTGGAGCCCGAAGAGTTCGTTTTCTCTTCCAGAATTTGTCTGGCGCGTTCACCAAATTAACCCCCGCTTTTTTATAGGCCATTCGGAACACGCGTTTCTTATGGAGTGCAGTTATAAGATGATGCTCTTTCTTGGTGACGCGATGATAACGACCCCACGTTCTCTTGTAGCCATCCATCATCTTGACTCCGGTCATCTTTGCTTTACTTTTGAGCAAGTCAGCGCCCGCACGTTTGCGCGTATAACAATGATCTTTGGTCAGGCGTCCCCATTCGGTGCGGTCTCTCTCGCAGGCCTTTAGCGCCTTGGAAGACATCTTGCCGCTGAAGAGTTCGTCGCATTCAGGGAGGTACCAAATTGCGGCTCCTATAATTGTTTCCAGCAAGTCTTTTTGCGTCGTAATGGCATTCTTTTTTTGGTATAAAGGTCGCAGCTTTCTGACAACAGCTGCCAGAGTCTTACATCTCTGCGTAAGCCTTTCGCCCTTTGGTAACCGCTGATTCGGTTGAGTCACTTGCCCTCCATCGTTCCTTCGGGTGGCTTGCTTTGCGATTCCCGCACTCTTTAACGTTACTCCGACTCGGCAGGGTATGAAAGGGCGTGTAGGCCCGAGAAGCCGAGAAGCTCGCTCAGATGCTTGGGAAGTGGTCGGTCGGGCAAAGGCGGCGACCGTCTAGCAAGACGGGAATACAAATCTGCCGCATCACGTGTCAAGATCATTGGTTCACAAAATGTCTGTTCGCCAGTCAATGCGAACTCATGCTAGACGGACCGAAGATTGCAGCCTTTCCAGCAATCTGACCATCGCAAATGTGTCCTGCCCGCAATAATCTAGGAGGGCCCGCCGGGCTTTCTCTCCTTCGACCTGATCCAAGCCTCCGCGCACCAAGGATTCCCAAGCAATCCCGGCATCCTGTCCTTCCGCAACTTGCATCCCCGTGTAGGTCATTTCAGGAATGAGCGCAGGCAGAACGTCCTTCAAGGAGTACGACCCAGCGAAGGCCGGGTGGTATATGTGGTTCCGCATGACGGGTAGCAAGTCCCAAAGCCGGCTTTGAATGTTCTTGACCCGCCCAGCAAATTCCGGGAACCATGCGGCGAGTTCCGTGAGTCTCTGCTCCTCAAATGTTTGGTAGTAGACAACGACGCTTCCACTTTTTCCCATCACGGCACAAAGCGATGTGATGAACTCGCGCCGGGGATCACTTGTGTCGCTGGCAAGAAACTCATGGTGCTCGGGCTTTCCTCCGGGTTCCCGCAGGATGTGCACCGACCACTGGAAGGGAATTTGCTGGTAGGGGCGCATTCCCTTGAACCTTGGAATCGCCGGGTTCACCGTCTCGAAATCCATGAAGTAGAGGGGATATTTCAATGCCTTCAGTTCTTCGCTGAGTTCCGGGCCGTACCACGGCTGCCCGGTCTGCACGCTCGTGCAAGCATGCCGGAGCCGCTCGTTCAGAGGGTAATCGTCCGGGATGTCGCGAATGGACTCGATGCCCATCTCCTGCAACTTTTCGATTGCGTTGGCGTGAATTCTTGGCAGGAGGCTGATGTGGCCGTCCGGGCGCGGGAGATTGCACTGGTCGAAGAACTCGCATGTGACGGGATCGGTGCAGTGAGGTCCGGGCGGCAGGTCCGGTGCCGTCGGCATCCCAAGGACGGTGAACTGCGCCCGGAGCCTAAACGCGAGCTTGCGCTGCAACTTCTCGACTTTGCGCGTCAAGTTTCTAATCTTCAAGAATTTACGCGCATCGACGGAGCCGCCTTCATAAACATAATCCCGGTTGACGTGCGCGAGACAGACTGAAGCCACATCCAGCCCGGAGCGAGAAACCACACGGCTCTGAATCGCTATGTCGTCCAGATAATAGTCCTTGATGTCTGTGGCCGACTTGACCTCGATCAGACGCCAGCGGCCGTCGCGGCGGCGATGCAGGATGTCCACGCGAACCAGCACGCCGCCGTTCTCGAACGTGCCCTCGAAGATCGCTGGAATCTTGGTGTCTGCGACTAGATCACGTGTAGTGCGGATCGCTTCATCGAGCCCGGCATCGTAGCTGACCTCTACTCCGCCGGGGAACAACTCGTGGGCAAGCAGCCCCACTTCCTGACCCTGCTCCAAGATCGCGGAGTCGCTGGCGTCCGGTTCTGCCGCGAGTTCCGGCTGGTGGACTCGCCAATATAGGCGTTTCAAGCACTGGACCCCAGCCACGAATTTGGATTTGCTGATTCTCATTGGCTATCGGCAACTGCCCTCGGTTTTGTCTTTCGCTTTGCCGTCCGCGATTGTCTGCCATTGCATATTGCTCGGCGCATCAGCGCCGCCGCACTCCAGCGGTCGCACGTGGTCAACAACATAGCCGGGGCACCGTCCGCTCGATCTTCCGGTGGACGGACAGGGATGCTGGCGCTCGAATGAATGCTTGGCGGCAGCAGACCTCCTGATCCGGCCATGCGTGTCGCGCCTGATCGAGGACGAGGCGGTACGTCCGGAGTGCTGGCGGCTCCCGCTGTGGCTGCGGACGCGGGACGACGACCGATGATGGCTGCGCCCGGTCGATGACGATGCTGCGCGTCCGGAGTGATAGTGGCTCCCTTTGTGAGCGCGAGTGTGGGACGAGGGGTGGCTGGAGCTTCTCGCCGAACTGCGGCTTCCACTAGATGCTGTGGAGTGCAGGGCGATGGATAAAACGAGGAGAACGACGGCAGCGGCGAATTTGGATTTCGACCTTAGCGGGCTTCCATTCACAACGCACTGCCCGCTACGGCAGCCTTTGACAGTTGAATCTCAATGAACTTCACCGTGTCGGGCTCCAACCGTCCATTGCCGATTACCCTGAACCACCAGCATTGAGGATATGGATCGACAAATCCGACCAGCAAGTATTCCTCACCGTCTACGTGCTGAGTGAATCTCTGCAAGTAATCTTCTGCCATCTTTCTCGTGTCTTCGACATTCGCACTGAAAACCAGCAATTTGAGCGGGCACTTGAAAGTGGGAAGCTTTTGGAAATCGGGTTCGATTTCCTTTTCGACACGTTTGTCCAGTTCAGATTCGACCGCCAATACCATCTGCTCCGTGCCGTTTTTTCTAGACCACCAAACAAAGTCAAGCAACCAAGCGTACCCCTCGCATTCAGAGTGTACGGCATTCTGCTTTAGAACCTTCTTAACGGCCGCTGTCCACCTTGCTCTATCGCCAAAAGACGGGGGTTTTGCGCCATCCATTTCCTTCAAGACTCCCTGCACGAACTGCTCCGCAAGGTCTTTCGCGCTAATATCTACTTTTCCGAACGACATCGATGTTCCTCCTGTGGGACAACTTCGCCGGGTCGATTTCGCCATGTCTGTTCACGACCGCCCTACTTCTTCGCGACCGAGCGGATGTCCGGCGACAATGGCACTCGTGCCACGATTGTTTTCGGAACCGCAGACTCGCAGAGTTGTTGCAGGCGGTCCCTGTATGCCGAGGCCAAGTCTTTTGCACATTCAATTGCTGTGGCAGCCTTTTTGAGTTCTTTCTCCATCTGATCAATGTCCTCGAACGTCCGGCGTATCTCGTCAGCAAGTTGGGAATTCTTGCTGAGGAAGTCCGGTCCCTCGACCCGCATCGTCTCAAACAGCGGTTTCAAGATGTCGAGGTCTCGATGAAACCACTGGCGGGTGGTTCGCAGAACCCAGACGCCATCCTTGCACGCCCATCGCCCTTCCTTGTCCTGAGTTCGAAGTTGGCTTTCGTCCTTGGCAAGCAATACAGCCACCGGAGTGCCCTGTTCCTTGGCGTCCCGAATTAGCTTCTCCACATCGTCTTCCGTGACGGAGTTCTTATCCTTGTTGTCGATAACCATTCTCGGTTTCTGAGGTTCGCCGCAAAGATCACGATACGCAAGAATGTAATCGCCATACTTCTTCAGCTTTTCACTCAACCAAATGCCGGGCCACGTCTGCGCTTCTTCGGCGAAATCAATCTCTTCTTTTCTGCCAACCCTTGCGACCTTGGACATCGCCAGTTCGAGCATTTGATTTTTTGTACGAAGGTCGGAAATTTCCCGCAGGTGATCTGTGGAGGTGCGGGTAAGGTCACTGTTTTCGGATTGCTTCGCAGTGATCTGTCCCTGAAACTCTGCCTTAAGTTTCTGCAATTCGACAGCTTTTTGCTGCTCGAACAATTCGGTTTTCGCTGCGAGGTCACTGATCCGGCTGTTCAGAGCTACAATCTGATCCTGCAACTGCTTTTCCGCGTCGAGCCGCTCAGACACCTTGGTGTTCTTGAGCAGGATTTCCTGATTCTTCTGAAACTCCCCAAGCCTTACTTCCAACGCGCCTTTTTCAGTCTGGAGCGACTGAAGTTCGTTATTGTGCTTTGAGGTAACGTCGGTGAGCCGCCTCGATAGCTCCGCTTCAAACCGCAGCCAAAGGGTGTTCTCCTCGTCCTTGTGCTCCTTTAGGAGGAGACGGAGAGCTTCCTCCGCGCTTAGCTGCGCTACTCGCGCAAAATCGTTCATCCCCAATCGTTCAAGAACCTCTGCTCTCGTGAGTTCCCCCTGTCCCAGACAGAGAGGACACTCGATATTGTCGTTTTGGATCAGGCCGCCGTTGGTCATGAAATCACCTCGCGTGGTGGGAATCGAGTTCGTATCTGCGTGGCTCAGTCTGGCTTGGAGTGGTTGGCTGACGTTTGAGAGGAAGATGGGATACTCGTTAAGACTAGGCTCAAAGTAGAGACAATACTCGTTACCTTCGTCACCGCTCGTTGGCGAGAGATGTCAGCACCCAAGTACGCCGGTGCTATCGAGCGGCAAAACGGGCAGCCGCAGCAGCCGCAGCACTTGCTCAATTCCGAGGGGCTTCCGCAGGATCGGCAGCCCCCGAAGAACCTTTGGCAGATTTCTTCGGGCTTCTTGTGGGTCGGAGGTCATCATCGCCATCTGCTGGAAGGGATTGATCCCGTGGATCGCCGTCACCAGTTGCGCCCCATCCTTAATCTTGGTGCCGGGGAAGAAGCGATAGTCAGCGAACACCAATTCCCACGGGCCGTTCTTTTGGTAGAGATGAAGCCCGCCATCCCCAAAGTGAGTTTGCACGGTTTCGCATCCCCGATTCCCCAGTTCCTTAGTAAGAAACGACAATAGGGCATCGTCGTCATCAACGAGCAAGATTTTCATTCTCCCTCACCCGCCCGCAAGCAAGCGGAGCACCGATAGTGGTCGTCGGTTCCTGTGTCCGTGTTCTTGCTGGGCAGGTGCAGTTCCGACATGACCCTGCTGACAATGCCCTTGTCTCGGAGAATGCACCTGTCAGCCATCAGCGTGAATCTCTGGGTCTTGGTGTTGTACATGACGCGACCGCGAGGGAACTCTTCGTATTCCGATTCGCCGGGAACCTTGCCGTCCAGCCGCCACTGCCCCCATACATCGATGTGGCTGCGTGGATGGGTTAGGTGGTCACCATACGGCTCGCCCTCGGTCAACGGCGTGCTGTCGATGACCAGCTTGCCATAGAGCAGCCAGAAGATGCCGACGCGGGGCTCCGGCACTCGCCGCGATGTCTTGCGCCGGCCGCCTTCAGGCGATTTCTTCATTGGTCGATCCTCGCGCACCGGATCGGTCTAATTTCGGCGGCATCTTCTTCCTTATTCCAGTGCCGTCGCAGAGCGCCTGCAACCGCACTCTGTATTTTCCTGTAAGGGCGGCAGCGGCGTCGATTGCTCTCGTTGCCTTCTTGAGTTCCTTTTCCACTTCGTCCAGAGCGACCAGCGTGCGACGGACTTCTTCGGCCATCGCTGCGTTGTTCTGAAGAAAGTCCACCCCTTCAATCCGCATCCGTTCGAGCAACGGGCGCAGGACATCGAGGTCACGACGGAACCACTGGCGGGTTGTGCGAAGAATCCAAATGCCGTCTTCCTGCGACCAGCGGCACTCGCGGTCAGCTTGCCGTAGCTGAGTTTCGTCCCTTGTGACGATGACGCCCACAGGGGCATGGCGCTCCTTGGCATCACGAACCAGCTTCCGAATGTCCGGTTCACCAATCGCCGCTTTGTCTTTATTGTCCACCAGCAGGCGCGGTTCGAGGGCGGCACCGCTAGGATCACGGTAAGCCAGCAGGTAATCGCCGTTCTTCGGCAGTTTGTCGCCAATGTGAATGCCCGCCCATGACTTCACTTCGTCGGCGAAATTCATTTCCTCCCGTTTTCCGATGCGGGCGATCTTCGACATTTCGCCTTCGAGTTCCTGATTGCGCTCGCGAAGGTTGGCTACTTCCCGCAGCGAATCCTCGACCCGGCGATTTGCGCTCTCCATTTCATGCGTCTTCTGTTGCAGTGCAACACTGGCGGCTGTTTCCAACTCTTTGGTTCGGGCAGTCAGGGCGTGGAGTTCATCTTTATGGCGCCCTGCAACGATGGTGGTGCGCTTGGCGAGTTCGGCCTCGAACCGCGCCCAGGCGTTCTGCTCATCCTCTTTGTGCTTGGACAGAAGCAGCCGAATGGCTTCTTCCGCGCTCAGTTGTGCCACTCTCGCAAAATCCCTGACTCCGAGGCGGTCGAGCACCTCAGTCCGTTTCAAATGTCCTTCGCCCAAGCACAAGGGGCACTCGATATTCTCGGTCGAATGTAATGATTGGGTGCTCAGATAAACCTCCATGAGAGTGAAAAAAGGAGGGGGAGGGGGGATTCGCGGCTACTTCTTCGGTTTGATCAGCAGTCCGGGGTCGGCGCTGTTGATGGACACCAGGCCGCCCTTTTCGTCGCGGGTCGTGTGGAACCGTTCGCTGGTGCGCCCAGTGATTTGTTCATGTTCATCGCGCACGATTGTCTCGAACGCGCCCTCGTACCCGGTGGTGACGGAACCGATGACTCTGTTTTGCCCATCACGGACGTAGCGTTTTTCCAGTGGCATGTTAGTTTCTCCTTACCCCTCAGTATACAAAGCTGACTCCGGAATTCACTACTCGCAAGCCTTTGAGTAACAATGGGTTGCGGATAGCGAATTCCAGAAGGTGGTTTGTATACTAATGGTGTGGGCTATCTGGATAGGTCAGAGTTACACCGTGTAATTAGTGCTCTTATCCATGAACAGCGCAGGCTCGCAGCTTCCCCCAATCTCGCCGTGCGGTTCCAAACTCTGTGGATCGCAGCCATGCTGGACAACCGATTAAAGCAATGCACCGACCGCGAGGTCGGCAACCTGCTGATCCTCGTCCAGCAGCGTTTCACATCTTCGAGCCAGAATCTTCCATCTGCGAGCACGCCTGGCGCAGGCTTCACTAAGAGGGAAGGGATTTGCAGAAAATGAAGAGAGCCGCACTTTATCTTAGGGTCAGCAGTGTTGACCAGAATCCGGAAACGCAGGCTCTCGACCTGCGGCAGTTCGCTGTCCAACGCGGATTGGAGATCGTCCAGACCTACACGGATCACGGCGTAAGCGGGACGAAGGCTCGCCGCCCGGCTTTGGACAAAATGATGGAGGATGCGCGGCGGCACAAGTTCGATGTGCTGGTCGTCTGGGCGTGCGACAGGTTGGCGAGATCAACCAAGCACTTGCTGCAAGTGTTGGATGAACTCAACGGCTTCGGCATTCAGTTCCTCAGCCAGCGCGAGGCGATTGACACCGAAGGCCCGCTCGGTCGGGCAATCATCGTGATCGTCAGCGCAATCGCGGAACTGGAACGAAGTCTGATCGTCGAGCGCGTTCGGGCAGGAATGCGCCGGGCAAAACTTGAGGGTCGTCAAATTGGTCGAGCGCGGCTGGATATCGACAGGCAGCAGGTTGTCATTGATCGCCGCAGTGGAATGTCACTGACGCTTGTGGCACGCAAGCATTCAATCAGTCGTGCGAGCGTGTGCAGGCTGATGAAAGAGTCCGGTAACTCACAGTCCGCAGTGGTGGCGCCGGATGGGAATTTCGTAGCAGAAGTTCAGGCGTAGGAGGCACACAATTATGAGGGAAGACAGAGTAGGCAAGCTGTTCGTGATGATGTTCACCAACGGAGACCTCCCGGAGAACCCTATGTGCCTGCGCGAGTGCGTGGTGTGCGGGGAGTTTTTCGGCCGCGAAGAATCGCGCAAACATACGGAAGTCTGGTGCCAGCCTTCGCCGCAGCAGCCCATCGCCATCGTCACGGGTCGGGGATCGAAGCCCGTACACACACGGCAAACATGTCAATAACGCCAAACATTACCGATCCGCTCCAGATTCGCCTCACATCTGCGGTCGAGACGATCCTCGCGTCTCTCGCACCCTATGCAAAGTGGATCGAACAAATGATGGACGCGCCCCTGAGCGAGACCCTCACGCTCGAAGTGGACTGCAATCCCGCCGATGCCGTCGCCGAGGAGTTGTTGCATGGGCTACCCATAGTCGCCGCGACCAAGGCAAGAAACAATAATTGGCGAACCGTCATCGAGGGTTGGGCGCTTCCCCCCGACGTGAGCCCGCGCATCGCTGTCTCCATCCAGCGAGAGCGCAAGCCGAACGCCGCTCCCCTCCCCGTCTGGGAACCCGATTGGCAAGACTGTCCGGTCGCCTTCAAGATGCGGGGTCTGGCACGGCGCGTGGTCAGCGTTGAAATCCCGCTCGTCTTCCCTCCTGGCGACACGCCCGTATCCGCGCCTACATCGGGAAACCATTGGTTCATTGTGCACCGAGAGGATGCCGCAAAGGTTCTGCTGCTGCTGCAACAAGTACGGGACCAGACGGAGCGATATCTCGAAACCGCATACGGACGGTCTCGCCTGCAAGGGCGGTATGACTGGAACAGCGTGGTGCTGGATGCGACCACTCGCCGTTTGGTCAGGAGAGACTTCGAAATCTTCTTCGAGCGCGAAGAGTGGTTTCGCCAGCACAATCTGCCCTATCGACGGGGGTATCTGTTTTACGGAAACCCCGGCAATGGGAAAACTGCCGTGATACGCATAATGGCATCGCATCCGCACATCCGGCCTTACACGCTTGACTTGAGCAATATGGAAGAGAAAAGTGCCGATGTTGTCCGACTGTTTGAAAATGCCGCCGAGAACACCCCGGCGCTCATAATTCTGGAGGATTTAGACAGGGCGTTCCCGACCGAGGGGAAGCGCACGCAGGAAAGAACCGTGAGCTTCCAGACGTTGCTGAATTGCCTCGACGGAGTGGGTTCGCAGGACGGCGTGATCGTGGTCGCTACCGCGAACGACCCCACTTGCCTCGACGCCGCCATTCTGAAGCGCCCGGGCCGGTTTGACCGTGTGGTTCAGTTCCGGAATCCAGACGCGGACTTGCGCCGCGAGTATTACCGGCGGCTAAATGCGACTCTCGTAGGAGAGCAGTTTGAGATTGCTATCGAGCAAACGGAAGGATTCTCGTTCGCACAGCTTCGGGAAACTTACATACTGGGGGCTCAATCGGCATTCGAGCACGGGAGCGAGGTTACGGTCGCTGATGTCATCGAGGCAATCGAACTTCAAGCGGCGGGGGCACAGGATTTGAAAACTTCTGTTGCCGCTCCGGGATTCGTGCCCCACCCCGAGCCGTCTGCCAGCAGGAAGTAGGTACCAAAATGCGAAAGGAACTTGAGCAACGACTGGTCGAGCGGTGGCCCAAGTGGTTCAACACCGGGGGCGACATTCGCGACACAGCGATGGCACGGGGCTTTGAGCATGACGACGGGTGGTTCGACCTCTTGTGGCGGCTATGCGAGGACTTGGAACCGCTGGTCGCGGAATTCGAGCAGGAGACTGGAAGCCAGTTCGAAGTGCTGCAAGTGAAGGAGAAATTTGGCAGCTTGCAGCGGAAGCTGGGCGACTATGAGCCTTACGGGAAGCATAACCGATTGACGGCTACGCGACCCGTTCTGATATTGAGTGACTGTTCCGGGGGATGCAAGTGGTACCACACCCTGATAGGCCCTGCCTCTTTGGACTGGGGCGTGTGCGGCAATTCCGCGAGTCACCGTGCGGGGCTCCTCACATTCGAGCATCAGGGCTGCCCGGAATTTGAGCAGGAGTAATTACGCTTTTGGGCACCCGGCCAAGTTCTACTTTATAGTGCGACTATCGACGACCCAGCCTGTTGAGGTCTTCCGACACACAAATTCAACAGTATCCGTTTGAGGTTTCTGCACCTTTCCGTTTGTGGTGTATATCATAGTCTCAGTGCACTGGTAGTGCGCCGTATCTCCTGACATGATAGGTGCTGCACACTCATGCTGAAGGACGACCGCCTGCGCTTGCCCGAAGCTGTCTTTGATTGCGTTCTTTCTTCGCGTGTCGCTTCCTAGCGCAGGCCAAGCTCTAACCATTTCATTGATGTCCCTAAGTTGGTAGGCGGTCTCATAACGGTCGATGCACTGTCTTGCCTCGGAACTTGCTGCGATCTCTGCCTCACGTGAAGGAGCATTTGTAGGAGCAGCAGGAGGAGGAGCCAACGGCGCTTTTGATATTGATGCTTCTCTGCGTGGCCTTTGGTACAGAACACTGGTTAGTATCACCATGAACGAAAGTGTCAGCAAGGACGCCGTCACAAATAGGTTTTTCCATCGTCGTGACGGTGTTGCCGGATGTGGGAGCGTTGGCTGCTTGGGAGGCGGCGATGTTGGAACCGGAGGGATGGGGATGGTCAGTAGCTCTTCGAAGCTCCCAACGGCGGCGGTCATTCCGGTCACCCTATCTGCCGACGCAGCAGAATTCCCTCGAGGATCGGCCACATTTCCTCCAAACATGGTTTTGGTTCTTTCGTCGGGATCGTAAACGAAAATCGTTAGCGGTATCGAGACAATGCTCACACCTGTTCCTATCGGAACACCTTCAACTGAGGCGCGAGTCTTGACCCGACGTGAAACAACAATTTCGTCCCCTCTCAAAAGCTCAAGATTTGCCACGAGGTCGCCGGGGACAGTGGGCCTAATAAGAAATGTGCACAATGGCGAATTACCCAGCGGCGGCACTCGCAACTTTTTTGTTTGGGATGGGGGCTGAAAGTCAGGTGATTCAAGCCTAAGCAAGATTTCCGCTGGTTGCACCTTGCCCTGCGCGTCCAAAGCAAATTCCAGTTCGAATGGCTTCTCACGCACATCTTCCGAGGTTACGGCAGAATGAGGTTCGTGATCGAGATACGCACGTAGTCCTTCGGAGTCTGTGCGCCGCACCATCGCCACTACTTCGGTTGACCTTCCCACGGTCGATTGTTCGGGAGCAGCGGCTTCTAGTATGCGGGGTTGCTGCTGGACGCTTTGTACGTCTACCGCTGAAGTGCCCACTGCCACTTTCTTGGTTTCAGAATCGCGCTTGAGTCTCAGCAGATCATTTCGCAGGTCAGAGGCATGCTGGTAGCGAAGTTCTCGATCCTTCTCCAATGCCTTGTGAATAATTTCCTTGAGACCGGGCGGGAAATCTGGAGGGAGTTGATTCGGGAACTCCGGTTCGCGATTCATGATTGCTTCGCAAATGACGGCAGAGCTTTCACCCTTGAAAGGCAGTTGTCCCGTTGACATCTCGTACAGCACCACTCCGAAGGAGAATAAATCCGTCCGCCGATCTAATGGCTTCGCCCTGACCTGCTCCGGCGACATGTACGCTACAGTCCCCAGCATGGTTCCCGGTCTGGTCAAGTGTTGTTCGTCCATCGAGCCGGTCTGTGTGCTGGCCGCTGCGATGACGAGGTCTCCATCAGGGCCGTAGCGGTCAAGAGTGCCGTCTACGTGTCTGGCAGAACTCGCTGAAGTCACGACTTTCGCCAGACCGAAGTCCAGAACCTTAGCATTTCCGCGCTTGGTGACGAATATGTTGGCAGGCTTGACATCACGATGGACGATGCCTCCCTTATGAGCAGAATCAAGAGCATCGGCAACCTCGATGCCGAGAGCGAAAAGTGTCTCGATTGGGAGTGGGCGACCCGCGATGCGATGCGTAAGCGTCATCCCGTCCAGAAACTCCATGGCGATGAACGCTTGCCCGTGCTGGTCGTCAATTTCGTAGATCGTGCAGATGTTCGGATGGTTCAGTGCGGATGCGGCTCGCGCTTCACGTTGAAAGCGGGCGAGTGCCTGCGGATCACTGGCAACACCCTCCGGCAGGAATTTCAATGCGACGAAGCGATGCAGGCGCGTGTCTTCAGCTTTGTACACCACACCCATCCCGCCGCCACCGAGCTTCTCAATGATGCGGTAGTGCGAGATGGTTTGGCCGATCATGTGTGACGCTCAGGGCTGCAATCTTAGGCGTGCTGCGAAGGCCTAGTCAACGAAGGAGGGTATACGGTGCACTGGGGCGAAACTAGAGCCATACCTTTCTGGCTACGTTGTGGGCTGGTGGGTGGTGCGGAGGCGCGAGTGGAGCAAGTCTCAGTTCGTGATATCTGGTTACATAAACTGGCTCAAACCCGCTGCCACAAAGAAAGGCCGACCGCGCAGCCCTGTCATGGGAGAATGGGCGTTCGCGAACTGTTCCATCGCAGCCGAAGTAGTGAGTCCATGTTCACACACTGGGGCGCCTGCGTTTCCGCCCACCCATGCATGGGTTCACGGACTTAATTAACCGTGAAGCTAGTCGCACTGCTTGCGCTGCCGCCCTTGGTCGTGATCGCAATTTTTCCGGTCAGCGCGCCGGTGGGCACGTCAGCCGTGACTTCGGAGTCAGAAGTCGCCGTGAATCTGGCGGACTTGCCGTCGAACGTCACCTTCGTCGCTTGCTCCAGGCCCGAGCCCTTGATGGTGACCGCCGTTCCCACCGGACCACTCGGCGGACTGAAGCTCGCAACGGTCGGCTGCACTTTGAAGGTCTTGGTGCTCGTCAGCGTGGTCGCTCCGGTGGCGACGGTCACGGCTCCAGTCAGCGCTCCTGCTGGAACTGTAGCGGTGATGAACGTCTTGCCGGTGCGAACGATAGTCGTAGCCGACGTACCGCCGAACTTGACCAGCGATGAACTGCTGAAGCCCTGGCCGAGGATGTTGACTTTTGTCCCTTCCGTACCGGAGGTCTCCTCCAGAAGACAGAACGGATTTGCGCCGATCTTCAAGCTGAAAATTGTACCGTCAGATGACGTTCCGGCGCTGCTGGTTAGGCCGTACAAGGTGCCGTCGGTGTTCTGGACTGAAACGAACGCAGTTGGCCCCTCAGTACCACCGAGACTTAGGGTCGTCATTTCTCCTGCGGCATTCATTTTGAAAATCGTGCCCTCGCCGTTCGCCCCGCCGTTGCCGGTGGTGCCATAGAAGTATCCGTCGCTCGCCTGCAATAGAGGTTGTGGGTATTCTCCATCTGTTCCAGCAAAGTTATGCAGATTTGTAAACACTCCGCTCCGAGTGATCTTGAACACTGTGCCGAAATTGTCCGGCCCTCCTACGGCTGTTACGCCATAGAAGTGTCCGTCGCTCGCCTGCAATAGAGACTCCGGGAATTGTCCATCAGTTCGATTAAAGTTATGCAGATTTGTAAACACCCCGCTCGGAGTGATCTTGAAGACTGTGCCGTCACTGTCCGGCCCACCCCCACCGTAGATTGTTACGCCATAGAAGTTGCCATCCTTGCCCTGGATCAGACTCGTCACTGGGGACATACCGTCGCCCGAATGCTCTCCGAAACTATGGAGTACCGTGAGGGCTCCCTCGGAGGTGATCCTGTACACTGTGCCTTGCGCGTAGGCTCCGCCAGCGGAAGTTGTTCCATAAAAATCGCCGTTGGTCCCTTGTATCGGCCCCGCGTAGGGCAGCGCTCCATGTGTAAAGTCGAACACATAGAGCGTGGTCAGGGTACCGGTAGGAGTGATCTTGAAGACGGTGCCGTAGCCGGCCTGGGAGCCGCCGCTGTAGGTGACTCCATAAAAGTTGCCATCGGCGCCCTCTGTCAAGTTTCCAACCGGTGCGTTTCCGTCGTTGTAGTCAAAGCTGAACAGCATGGTCAGCCCGTCCGCGCCGGGTTTGAGCCTGAATATTGTCCCATCGCCGTTCGATCCACCGCCGCCGGTGCCGTAAAAACTGCCATCCGTACCCAGTATCAATCCGCCGGGTTCCTTGCCATTAGTACAATCGAACGTCCAGCTTTTAATCAAGACACCACCCGGACTCATTTTGAACACAGTACCGCATTGGTTCGTCCCGCCCGTCAAGGTCGTTCCCCACAAATTACCGTCCGTGCCTTGCACGAGGGAACTGGGATTAGCTCCATTCGTGCCGTCAAAATTGATGAGCGTAGTCAGGATTTGCGCAGGCGAGGCAATCGCACTGGCCGCACAGAGCAAAAAGATCGAGGAGGCCCTCCTCAATTTGCTAAGCTTGCCTGAGCTAACCAATTTTGGCCTGCAATCGAGCCCGAAACATAACATCACAGAGCTTGATGAACCACAAGGTTTCTTGCTCCTCATATTGCCTCCTCCAGCAGAGGGACGGTGTCGCGCCAGGCATGAGGGCGTTGCCACCAAACCGGGTAGCCCTCTCCAAGTCTTAATGGCTGCCCCCGCACCGCCAGAGAGCATGTACCCAACGGGAACCATTGTCAATGTGCATGCTTCTGCACGGCCAGTTGGCGTAACAGTGCCCCGTGAAAGGCGCCGGACTTCAGCGGGTGAAACTCCCGCCCGGGAACTGGTTCGCTCCATCGCACGCTCCGATTGCCATCGGATGGGGCGATCCACCGATGCGGCGATTATGGTTGCGGCGGACCCTCATTGCAGATTCGCGTACTCTGCGTGGGCTTGCTTCAAGATCGGGATGTCGGGGTCAGCGTCTTTCCAAAGAGTGAGGAAACCTTTGTAGGCAGCGAGCGCACGGACACGGGCGGCGTCAGCATCCACTCCCTGCGAGGTTCTCGATTGCAAGGCATTGGCACGAGCCAGTCCCAGATGCGCCAAAGCTCCCGTCCAGCAGTTCCAGACAATCCCGCTGTGGTCGAGAATTTTCTGAAACTCGGCAGCAGCAGCGTTGCCTTGTCCGGCTGCCAAATATGTTTCCCCGCGTACATATACATGGTAGAGGCAGGAAAAACTGGCGGCGAAAGGAATCAGCCCTAACTCAATCGGAGAAGCAGCTTGCAGAGCATTCAGGGCGACAGCCGGGTTCTTCCGATTTAGCGCCAGTTGCGCCTGAATCGCAGGCAGCCAGAGAGACTGCATCTGCATATCCAGCGGAAAGCGTCCCCCTAAGTCTTGCGCCAATGATTGGGCTCGTGCCGCATCGCCAGCCATGGCAAAGGCAAGCGCGGCTTCACTCTCGACGCCCTGACTCGCGGAGGCGAGCTTCAAAGCCTCTGCCGCTGACTGCCGGGCTTCCGCAGGATTGCCGTAAGCAGCTTCCCGCTGAGCAGCAATTGCTAGAAATATTGCCCCAGTTTCCTTGCTGTCAGCCCGGATGGCGGAGTCCACAGCCCGTTTGGTCAGTTCCCGCGCCTTGCTCAGATGGCCAACATACGCTTCGGTGTCAGATGCGAGCGCAAGCCCCGAGTTCTCATACTCGGGATGGCCTGCAAACCACTGTTGCTGTTCCGCCATCGCCGCAGAGTCCGAGTCGAGAAAGGCGAGAGCATAAAGAATGGAATTGTGGAATGAATGTTCATTGAGGTTCCGCGCCTGCGTCTCATGAATGGTCTGCCGCGTTTCGTCGAACCGCTGCAAGGCAAGACTGTAGTTGGCGAGAGAGCCATACAAATACACTCGATCCGGTGCAAGGCGTACGGCTTGCCTCGTGATCTCTGTGGCTTTCTCATACTGCCCCTTTTCGGCCAGCACTATGCCCAAACTGTTGTACGCGTCGGGTTCCCGTGGGTAGCTGTCAGTCCACTCCTGATCTATCTGGGCTGCTTTATCCAGCTCCCCAGTTACAGTGTCATAGTAGGTGCCCGTGATCCCCAACTTTTCGCGGCCGCTAGCGTGTTCACGCAGCTGGAATGCTTTGGTGAAATATTCGGTAGCTTGTCCCGCTTGCCGGAGGCTAAGGTACTCCCATCCCAGTTCCAAGTAGCCCACGGCAAAATTCGGATCAAGCTCGATGGCACGCTGATCATAAGGCAGGGCTGCGGTCGCGCCTTTCTCGCGGTCGGCCTTTCTGCCAAGGCTGTACGCCTTCAGAGCTTCGAGCGAAGACGTGGTGGCCTCTGCCAGCGGAACATCAAACCTTTGCACCGTAGCCAGCGATTCGCCCAGTTCCCCACGCAGCTTCGATGCCGCCTCGCCCAGAGCATCCAGCACCTTCTCCTTGGACGCCGCCGTCACCTGCTCCTCCGCCAGCGTGTCTCCGCTCTGGCAATTGATCGCCTTCAATCCCAGCACAAATTCGCTGCCCAGACTGCCAATCGACCCGGCAATATAGGCTTTGCTGCCCACCCGCTGGCAAAGCTCGCGGGTCACCTCGGGCGTGAGTTTCGCGTCCGCCGGACGCGCCATCAGTTTCAGGGTCTTGGCGAACAGGCTTTCCGGGAGCACATTCAGGAAAGGCGATTGCCGCAGGGAGACGTTGAGCGCCGTCTTCAGCGTGTCATCGAAGATTGCATCGCCCGTGCTGTTGGCAAAATCGGCGAGAACGATGGTGTCCTTCTCGGTCAGGTGCTTGCCTTTCTGATACGACCGATAGTAAAACCCTCCCGCTCCGAGCAAGGCGACAAGCAGGGCGGGAACCACAATCTTCCAGAGCTTCGCAACACGAGCCGCTGGCACGGCCACTGTGCCCGAGCTTGCTGCCGCAGAACTGTGCCCGCTCTCGGAGTCCCGCTTCAGCCGTTGCAAATCCGTTCGTATATCGCCTGCGTGCTGGTAGCGCAGATTGCGATCCTTTTCCAGACACTTCGAGACGATGCGTTCCAGTTCGGCAGGGAGATCGGGATTCAGCCGCAGCGCGGGCAATGGGACGCGGTTCAGGATTCCCTCAGAAATCACTGCCGAGGTCTCACCACGAAAAGGTAACGTTCCAGTTGCCATTTCGTAGAGCACCGCGCCAAACGAAAACAAGTCGGTGCGTGTATCCAGTTCCTTTCCTCGCACCTCCTCGGGGGACATATAGGCGACGGTCCCCAACGCCGTCCCCGGACTAGTCAAGTGTTGTTCGTCCATCGAACCCGTCTGTGTGCCCGCCGCTGCGATTTCGCTGGCGGAACTCGTTGGAGTCACGACTTTCGCCAAGCCAAAGTCGAGAATCTTGGCGTGTCCGCGCTTGGTGATGAAGATGTTCGCGGGTTTTATATCTCGATGAATGATCCCCACCGCGTGAGCCGCATCGAGCGCGTCCGCAATCTCGATGCCCAGCGACAGAACCAACTCGGTTTCCATTGGACGCCCGGCAATGCGATGCTTCAGCGTCAGCCCCTCCAGAAACTCCATGGCGATGAACGCCTGCCCCTCCTGCTCGCCAATGTCATAAATCGTGCAGATGTTCGGATGATTCAGGGCGGATGCCGCTTGGGCTTCACGTTGGAAACGAGCGAGTGCCTGCCGGTTGCGGGCCAAGTCCTCAGGCAGGAATTTCAATGCGACGAAGCGATGCAGGCGCGTGTCTTCAGCTTTGTACACCACACCCATCCCGCCGCCGCCGAGCTTCTCTAGGATTCGATAGTGCGAGATGGTTTGGCCGATCATGGCGCTCAGGGCTGCAATCTTAGGCGTGCTGCGAAGGTGGCGTCAACGAAGGAGCGGGTATACGGGCCACGGGGCGAAATGCTAGAGCCATACCTTCCTTGGCTACGTTGCGGGCTTGGTGCGTGGTGCGGAGGCGAGTGTTGCAATTCTCAGTTTGCGTATCGCTGTTCTCAACAGCTATCTTGGTAACAGTGCGGTGTGCGTGAGCACAGATTCAGCAGCATTGTTCTGTCCTGCAAGGTCGAACAATCCTATCGCCAGTACGGCAAACGAAAGCCACCAAAGGAAATACCCAATCCCGAGGCCTGATATCCACCCATTGGACGTAAGGCGAATATACCAATGTGTGTTGAAGAGGAAAGCCGCAGCGGCGACCCATGCGGATATGCGTCGAAGGGAACGTGTTCCGCGCAATACTGCCCACGGTGAGACGACAATGAAGAACACCGTCGTAAATGCGCTTAGAGCGGCAAGCAGCGAACCGTGATCGTACCCTGCATTGTCGGGCCAAGCCGCCCCCGCCGCGATGAGAAAGGCCCAAACACCCGTGATAGGGCTAATTGCTCCGCCGCCAACGCTCGTAACGACAGGAAGGAACCAAGCTGCGCCGTTGAGCAACCATGCAGCCAAGATCAGAAATTGCGGCCTTCTCATTATGCCGCCTCTCTCATCGCTACGATTTCTTACGTTACAAGTATATGCACAAAACGGAACACCCGAGGTAGTTGGCGAAACAGTGCGCCGTGAAAGCCGCTGGACTCCAGAGGATGAAACTCCCGCCCGGGAACTGGTTCGCTCCACCCGGCAGCCGAAAAACGATGCCAGAGTCCTCGCGCCGGATTCCTTCGCGATCAGACCTGAGTGGTTCATGCCCTCCGAGGACGCTGCGCGTGCGACTGATGCACTCCAAAAATTGCGTCGGCACAGGGGTAGAGGGGTGGAATCAAAGTGGGCCGCAGCTATCGTGCGGGTGGTGAGAATGGGTACCCTTAAACCTGCACGAACAAGTCATTGACTGATAGCCTGCATGAGAGGACAATCCTCCCAGTTCTCGACTGCCGCGAAACTCCCTCTCCTAATCGGTATCCGAGCCGGGCCTTTTCTATATTCGATAATTCAGATACGACGGAAGGACTCTATGAACTGTGTCCGTTTCCTGTGCCTTTTTCTGTGTTTGACCACGACATTCTTGTTGTCCCAGTCGAATCCTGTTCCTCAAATCAATCGGACGCCCCCCAGCGTCGTGTCTCCTGTCAGTGCGTCTAAGCTTCCCAGTTTTCATTCGGCTGCACATCGGAGCGTTCGTGCGCAAACAGAAGGGCTAAACTTGGCGCCTGCGGTGACCTATGACTCGGGTGGAATCGATGCCTTTGCGGTAGCGGTAGCAGACCTAAACGGGGACGGCAAACCGGACATCGTGGTGACCAACTATTGCGGTATCAACTGCACTCAGGGAGCTGCTGTATTGCTGGGCAATGGAGACGGTACTTTTCAGCCCGCAGTGACCTATAACTCCGGCCCATACGGCGAGTCGATTGTAGTCGCAGATGTGAACGGGGATGGAAAACCCGACCTCGTGGTGATGAACGAGTGTGATAACAGTGGCAGTTGTTCGGGCGGTGGTCTAATCGCCGTACTGCTGGGCAACGGTGATGGGACCTTCCAGACAGCACGGAATTACTACTCCGGGGGTGTAAACCCCTTTTCCATTGCTGTAGCGGACATAAACGGAGACGGTAAGCCAGACCTAGTGGTGGCAAATCGCGGTGATTCGAACGGCAATACAAACAATGGCACGGTCAGCGTGCTGTTGGGTAATGGCGATGGAACCTTTCAAACGGCAGTGGACTACGCTTCTGGTGGTGGTTTCGCGAATTCTGTGGCGGTGGCAGATGTGAACGGTGATGGCTATTTGGATGTGGTCGTGGCCAACATTTGTCAGACCGACGGATGCAGTGGAAACGGTCCAATAGGCGTGCTGATTGGCAATGGGGACGGAACCTTCCACACAGCGGTGACCTACGATTCGGGAACTATTAGTCCCCAGTCAGTAGCGATCGCGGACGTGAATGGGGACGGCAAGATGGACATTGTAGTCGCCGGTGATAGCGTGGCTGTGTTGCTGGGTAACGGTGACGGAACGTTCCAGACGGCAGTGAACTACGGTTCGAGCGCTTATGGTCCGCAGTCTTTGGTGATTGCGGACTTGAACGGGGACGGCCAACTCGATCTTGTTGTGGCCAATAACCCCTTTACCTCGGTGCTGCTGGGTAACGGTGACGGAACGTTCCAAACGGCAGTGAACTACGGTTCGGGCGGGGACGAGCCCGACTCAGTGGCGGTAGCGGACTTGAACGGGAACGGCCAACTCGATCTTGTTGTGGCGAATCGAAGCGGCACGGCCGGGCAAGGGAACGGTACGGCTGGTGTGCTGATTAACACTGGCACAACCGGACTGGCAACAACGCTGGTCTCGTCGCCCAATCCGTCGAACCCCGGGCAGGCCGTGACTTTCACCGCTACGGTGACCCCCCAACAGACAGGAATTGTTAGTTTCTTTGATGGAACGACAAACATCGGGAACTTCCCACTAAACGGCAATGGAGTGGCGACTCTGAGCACATCTTCTCTCGGGGAAGGCACACACAACATTACTGCTTTCGCTCCGAGCACTTCACCTGTGTTGTACCAGAGCGTGCAGTCAGGTTCCGCAACCACAATCGCTGCTTTATCGAATCCCTCTGCCTTTGGACAGTCCGTGACATTCTCGGCGACCGTAAAACCACAGCAGGGTTCCGGTACGCCCACTGGGACAATCACCTTCGCCTATGGCAGCGCGACCTTGTGCAACGCCGTGGCCCTGACAGGCGGGACGGCGAACTGTGCGTACTTGGCTCTGCCAATCGGCTCCGATATCGTAGCCGCCACCTATAGCGGCGACTCGAATTTCAGCGGCAGTTCGGCGTCACTCAACCAGACGGTCAATCAAGCGAGTACGACGCTGACGCTGAGTACCAGTCTCAATCCCTCGGGGTTGGATTCGCCCGTCACCTTCACCGCCACCATCGCACCGCAGTACGGCGGTCAAGCTACCGGGACGATTGCCTTCAGAGATGGGGCAACGACGCTGGGTAGCAGTCCGGTGAGCGGCAATGCAGCCAGTCTGACAACAAGCGGCCTTGCCATTGGCACACATTCCATCACTGCGGTTTACAGCGGCGATTCCAACTTCACAGGAAGCACGTCCAATACGTTGTCGCAGGTCGTGACCAAGGCGATGACCACGACCACTCTGTTTTCGTCAATCAATCCATCGGTGCAGGGCAAGCCGGTTACTTTTACGGCGAGTGTTTCGTCCTTGGCGGGCACACCCACGGGCAAGGTTCAATTCCTGAACGGCAAGACAGTTCTAGCGACAAAAGCGCTCACATCTGGCTCCGTCAAGTACACCACATCAACATTGCCGCCGAGCTCCAACAGCATCTCGGCAGTCTATGAAGGCGACTCCAAAAACAACGGAAGCACCTCAGCCCCCGTGAACCAATTTGTTCTGGCGGCAACCACGACTACGCTCAAGTCCTCCCCGAATCCTTCCATTTACGGGCAACCCGTGACTTTCACCGCAAAAGTCACGTCAAGCATTGGTGCGCCGCCGAATGGGGAAACCGTCTCGTTTAAGAAAGGGACAACCGTACTGGGAACGGGAACATTGAGCGGCGGTTCGGCTACTTTTACGACCTCGGCGCTTAAGGTGGGCACCAACTCGATCACGGCGGTGTACGGCGGAGATTCCAACTTCGCTGGTAGCAAGTCGAATGTAGTGGCGCAGGTGGTGGAAAAGTGAGAGTGACTGCTTAAGGAAGGGGCAGCGATGCCCCTTCACCAATCCCGCGAAGGAGAGACTCACAATGAAACTCGTTGTGTTGTTTGTGCTACTGACCTCATTTGCGCCTGCTCAGACACGGGTGTTCCTTGAGGCTGGTGCTGGGTATAAAATCGTTCCGGGAGTTGACCATCCAGTCGCCCGCTCTGATTCGGCTGGTCACAACCAGTTCATGGAGTTGGCAAAGACGTTTCTGCAACGCTGTCCAGAAGTGACTCCGACAATCGACAAAGACAAGGCTGAATTTGTAGTTACTATGAACTGGGCTCCAACAACTAGATTGTTTATTGGAGGAAAGTTGATTCACAAGCCTGATCAGATACTCGTCACCAATAAAGAGGGCGACATTATCTTTTCGGGAGTTGCTAGAACCGTTGGCGGAAACACCGATGATGCTTGCAAAGCGATCATGCACGGCCTGCCACAACAGGCTCTCACTGAGCGTGCCGAGCCTGCCAAGAAAACGACGCTAGAGCCGATACCCTTTAACTCCACTGCGACTTCCCATACACCTACCGAGGTCGCGGCCACCCACGACCCTGCCCCGCCCTCCAATTCGTTAGAGAGTAAGGCTGGGGAAGCTCGACTCGGCATTTCGTTCGCTGGTAATCCGAAAGCAAAACACAACGGACTTGAAATCTCCGGTGTGCAGCATAATGGACCCGCCGATAACATTGACATCAAACCCGGTGATGTAATCATCTCTATTGACGGACACTATCTTTACACCATCGACGAACTCCGGGCCGAACTTCTGCGGCACGAGGATGGAACGCGGCTGGCAATACGATATCGGCACGACCGACTCACATATGACAATCATCTCTCCCTTAGCCCCGAGGACTCGACTCTCCCCAGATAGCGGTGAGCTTTTTTGGCTTACGCCCCCCGGTAGTCCGCAAGGGTCGAATTTCAAGTCGCCTTTTGGCGGCCTTTCGCCCCCTGTTTCGCCTCGGGAGGAGATGGTCAGCCCGGTATACCCTGCGTACCAGCAGGATCGCACGGCAACAACGAAGTCTCGATGACCTCGAACCACAAATTCGCCCCTCGGACGCAATGCGAGGTTGAAGCAGAGACGACCCGATAATTCTCTAACCTTCAGCAGACACCTTTTCTCCGACCGTTGAGCCACTAAAGTAGCCGATGATACCCCCGATCACCAAGCCGGGGATCGTGCCCGCGATTGCTCCGAGAGGCCCTCCAGCGATTCCTATGCCCGCCCCGATCTTGCCTCCTAAAGCTGCCCCGACGGTCAGTCCGGCCCATCGGCCCGCCAACTCGTAATTCCGATCCAAATCGGCAGGTATGTGAGGAATCTTGTTTTCAGTTTCGACCATTAATTCGTTGATCTCCAGTTCAACCAGATCGCCATATCTCATTTCATTTCTCTCCAGCGTGAGCACTCAGGACGGTTGGACTTCTCGGCTTAGCATCAGTAGCAGAATAGACGTGCGACAGCTTCGCAGTCTCTTTTTCAAGCTCAGACAATGACGACAGTTGTGCTTGGGCATGCGCTCCCCAGACCGACATTCCACTTTCTTCCAGCTTGTGAATTAGGCTCGCTAGCTCACTTTTGATAGTTGATTGCTTCGCCAAGACCTCAAGAGGCGCAGGGTTAATTGCATCACGAAGGAAGCGACCAATCGTTTCTCGTATCTCTCGGCGCACCACAAATAAATCGAGATCAATCGATTCGCGAGAAACTTTTGCCGACTTGTATTCCTCTTGCAAATGCTCAGCCTTAGCCCTTTCTGCACCCTTGCTGAGCCAAATCGAGATGACGCCATTGGGAGCAACTCGGTCATAAACCTTGTGCAGTTCGTCTTCGACTGAGCGTGCAGCCATTGTTTTCTGATTTAACTCAGCCTCGCGATGTTGCAGCGATATCCAGTCCATTAGACTCACTTGAGTCTTAGTTGCGGCAAAAACGTGTTCTTCGAAATCGCTGATCGCTCGGTTAGGTTCAAACGACACCAACCACCGGGCCAGTAATTCCAATAGGGTTCTTTTTCCATCCAAGGCCACCTGTTTGAGCCTTTCCGCGCAACAAGAATCATCTAGCTGCTGCTTCGTGAGCAACTCGATGATTCTGCGACGACTCTTTCGGGCGTCACTAAGATTTTCGATCACTATTGGGTCCTCCACTCTCTTTTTGCTCCGTGCACCGGGGCAGGGCGGTTCATTCTGATGATTCGGATGAAATGTTTATCTCACCGAAGGAGTTATCCTGAGAAGGCCAGTTTTCTTTCGCCTGTGACGCATCGCCCTTCCCGCTAACTGCCTCGGCGACGGGGCGTGCGCAGTCTGCCACGTAGCGGCTTATCTCCTTGGAAGTCTCAACTGCTTCATTGAAAGACTCCAGCAGTCCAGCGACCTCTTGCTCCTCCGGAATACCGAACTTGAGGATGTCGATGCAGTCGAGGGAGTTTTTGGCAGTAAGGAATAGCTGACGGAAGAACTTTTGCAGCAGTTCTAGGCGCTGGTCTCTGTCCATAGCTAGAATCCAAACAACCGGAAAACCCACGCCCCCAACTTGCGCTGCCGTCCAGTCTTCGTGAGCGGGATGCCGATTCTCCGGGAAATTCGGGACTTGAACGCCGAGACCCCGATAAATCTCCAGATTGAAAAGCCCCCGAGATTCATTGTTGTCCTCCATCTGCCCGCACGAATCCGGCTGTCTCCGGGAATAGGCGTTCACCTTAGCGATCTATCCCCGCTTAAACCACCTGCACACCGCAACGATCATGTTTTTCACGGCATACGCGACAGGTATGACCACATTCATATTCATATGACTAGCTGTTCATTCTCATGCCAGACCCCATCATCTCCCCTATGCCGCCGCTAAGATAGTGACTGAAGTTCGCTCGGTACGACCCCAAGTCTGCTGTAATTGAAGGGATGGGGCATTACCGCTCCAGAAGCTACCTTGCTTTCAAGACGGTGCCGCTGGAGCGCCAGACAGGGTAATCATGGCAGACTCGCATCACAAGCTATTCATCGTGAAGTCGAACGATGGAAGCACGGTACGGTTGTCATTGTTTGACAAATTACTCTACGATGCCCAGTCGTTCGAGATAGTGATCGACGGCGTCCCACCGGAACAGATCAATCACCCTAGCCTCGAGGCGGGACGCCTCATCTGGTGGTCACCCTACACCCTTGACTGCTACGAGGTCACCCTAGACAGCGACGAAAAGCGGCAGCAGTACGAAATTGTCCGCCGAAGGATAGCGACTCGCCCCGATATCGACGACGGGAATGTTCTCCTTGCGTTTGCGATGCCAAGTGGCTATCGCGTAAGAACCCCGAACAATTCCCGAGTGTCGTCTGCCCGGCCGCGACATCTTTCTTTGAGAACAATGCAATCTTGGGTGACGAGAGTGTTTCACGAGCGGCCACTCTCCCTTGAGGAACTGGCAGAGCTACGCCGTCGCACCGACGCAGCTTGCGAAAGATACGGCTGGCCCGACCTCGGGAAACAATACGACGCGCTAGGGGAACACGAACAGACTCGCAACATCGCTTATCTCATGCTGCATGGAGAAATGCCATTCCGCGGAGCGGCATTTGAATACCTTGCTTCGTTAGAAAGAGGCTCCCGAAAACTCGCTGCCGATGCCGAGTTGGATTCAGCCGCCAACAGCCTTCTCACTGCAATGGCCGATATGGACGCCGCCGCCGCCGACCTCGCGGAAAACACTTACGGCGTCCGTTATGACGGATAGAGATTTAACGCGAGGTGTTTTCGGGACGCAACATCAGAAAAATCTATGAAATCGGACCCGCACACTTCCGAGAAGCAGAAGCCTCAATCGGTCAAGCAGGATAACCAACGTCCTCCGGACAAAATTCGAGATGCTGCGTGGACATTTATAGAAAAGATTCGGCAAGATGACCCGACCCTAGTGCCCGCCGTCGAGAGTTGCGATGATCAGAAACGGGATGGACGGAGCAAGGTCATATCGGCCCAACAGGCTGGCAACCAACGCCCTAACAATGTCGTAGTCGCAGAGGCTACACGTAATTTCACCGAGAAGTTAAGAGAGTCTGGGTTCGGGCCTGCCAATGTCACGGTCGCCGACATGGGCTCGGGCAGTTCTGAAGTGCAAAAGCAAAGCCCGGCCGACCAATTTAGCAGTGCTGCCGCCAAAAAAGTCCACGACGCGACACAAACCTACATAAAGGAATTAAGAAAAGCTGGGTACGAGCGTCCCGTCGTTACGCTCGTTGAAAAGGACCCGAACAGTTTGGGAAAACACAACAACCATGGAGTTGAACAATCTGGCGGTCCTACTCTTGATGATATCCACGCCGCTGCACGTACCTTCATCCGGGGGGTGAAACAATCTGACCCAAAAGAGCACGACACCGCCGAAGTCACGCTTGCGGAGAAGGGCTCCAAGGCTTCCGAGCCTATGGGCGTCAGTGAACGTTCGATGGAGCGGCACAAGGCGATGACGCCTTCCTCCTCCCTGCCGCCTCGCGATTCACCGCTGACCACGATGTTTCTGGGTCAATATGTGAGTGCTCTGATGCTGGAAACAATCAAGTACCTAAAAGTGTCCTACGCGGGGCTGGCTCACGAGATGGCGATCCCTGAAATGGTGCTTCGCGATGCGATTGAGGGCCAGATGGGTCTTACTCGCGGGCAGTGGGTCAGGCTGGGTAAAGCGCTGGGGTTGCCGACAACGTATGAGCTACGACCCGCCGAGCGGGATGGCGTGGCATGCTGGGAAGTCTGCTTCCCGCCCGTCTCCCTCGTGGCGAACAAGACGTAGATCGCGATCCCTTCGACGAATAAATGTATGTAACTAGTGCTGCACCTGCGCGAAAGCCTCGTTCAGGACAGCAGCAAGGCGCAATCCCGCTAGGGCCAACCTCTCGTCAACGACAATGATTTCCTTTTGGTAATAGCCCTCACCGACTTGAGCGCCATCAGGCAACAATGCCACTTGCGCATACCCGTGCGACTCGTTCGCCCAATCGTCCGGGCCTCCGCTGGCAGTCAGATGCTCATCGGAGATTAACTTCTCCAGATGAGCGACGTACTCATCTCGTCCCATGCCAGTGTGCTCAATGAGTCCGGTGTCCCAAGCTCCATGTAGATTGCAGGGACGCCGCCCGCACTGTGTTGAGCCGAACTCCGTGACGGCAATTCCGTTCCCGCCCGCCGCTTCCCCGATGCCGTGCATCGGCTGATGCACGTCGCCGACGAAGTGAACGAGGAACTTCAACGCTTCGATACGGTCATCAGGTGAGGCATTGCTGTCGGAAAGAACCTTCTTGAATATCTCGATCCGATCCACCACGCAGTTGTGGTGGTCCGTTGCGGAACCCTTGTGCCTGCTGTTGGGCAGAAAACAGTCCCGCTCGTCGGAAAACCCGGAGGCATCCGTGGGAATATCGACAAAATGCCAGTTGTAAGTCTCGTCACGGTCTGGTCGAATCTCGTCCGCCCAGTTTGCTATGGATGCGAGGCTCGCATCGCCAATCAGAGAGCGAATCCCGATTTTGGTGTTCTCGGTCAGCCGGGTCTGGGCTAACGACGCCACGATTTCGTGTCCTTCATGCCCCCAACCGACAAGCGTCGAGGGTATGAGTAATGTTAGGGCAACGACCGCTGCCGAGAGGGTGAGAGAACGTCTCATAGGAATTCCTCCAAGTTTAGGGCAGTCCCCCGTTGATGCTCAAGCCGTCCCATACCTCGCCCAACTGCCAAGGGGTTCACAGGGTATACCCGTGGGCCAGCACCCCACGTCCGCGAAACGGAGGCAAAAAGCCGCATAAAACGCTGTCGCGGATTTCACCCTTGCGGGCCGGGGCTGAAAGACTTCGAAGTATGCCCAAAAAACAGTTCCGCCTTAGGAATCCACTGTTGTGTCGGGCGAAACCCCTATTGCCGAGGCTGCCTCGTGTGATCGACCCAAGTAGTTACTGTAATCGGGGATTTCGCCAACAATGTCCGGGCGCATTGGTTTTCGGTTCAAGCGGGTGTAAGCTACGCCCATGAGCGACTGGAGCGTTTCGGGGAGCGTTAGTGCTCGCAAGAGTCAAGCGATCTCACGATTCGCCGGTTTTGTGATTGCCAGCGCGTGTTTCGCTCTCCTGTTTGTGGCCATGGCTCGCCTTATCCCCTTGTTCCTGCGGTTCGTCGATTCTCCGCGCTCCGGATTATTACGGACCATATCCCTCCCCGTTTTGTTCCTCGCGATGACGGTCAGCGGATTGATACGCTACCTCAGAGGGCGTGCAAAAGGTGTGCAGCCCCGCAACTCAGCAAGGCTCTCCCGATAGTTTCTGTTATCAGGCGTTTGCAGTGCGCCCCGAAACCCGCCGGCAAAAGGATCGCCCCACCCAGAGGGCAATCGGAACGGCGTTGAAGCGAACCAGTTCCCCCGCGGCAGTTGCACCCGCTGGAGTCCAGCGCCTTTCACGGCGCACTTTATCGACAACAACAGGGCTTCCATTCGGCCTAGCAACTTAACTACACTTGCATACATCATGATGCGTTCGAGGTTAGCAGCGTGGTTTGGAGTTATCGTTCTGTTGGCTAGTCAAGCATTTCCGCAGGAACCGTTCGCGTCTGCGTGCGGAGAAGATGCGCATATAGACGCAGCGAAGAGGAAAACAATTGAAACCGTCGCAATGAATTTCATCGAAGCGGTGCTTGGCCCTAGTCCCCCTGTTGCATTCGACTTCTTGTCGAAACCTGCTCAAGCCGAGACTACATCTCAGCAATTCGACGGAGTTGAAGCTGTCATTCGGCGATTCGAGCCGAAAAATGTCACCCTTCAACACACGTGCTTTATCGAGTTAAAAGGCAAATCCCCCGGACGCGTAGTTTGTGCAACCGATTTGTCGAAGCCTGATGGTTGGGAGTCGGTCGAAGCTGAAAGTGTACCTGAGCCGGCACATGTATTACTGTCAGCCGACACCGTTAACAACAAATTGGCGATTGCGGTATGGCTAGTTCGTGAGCAGAATGACTGGAAAGTTCAAAGCTTTCGGGTGAATGTCTCGACTCTCGCCGACCAAGACTCCAACCAGCTATGGGAACTAGCACGCGCACAACGACCCTGAAACACAGTTTTAACGCCGCACTCTTATACGCGGCTGCCGCACAAACCGCAAATCGTGGACCTAGTTTCCAGTTGGGAATCGCGCAGTCAATTTCGGACGAGATGTCGAGGCTCACCGTGCCCGACGAGATCAAGGGGCAGCCTCCATTTCTCTTGGAGAAATGGAGGAACCACGTACAAAGTAGCAACTGTCGGCCCAATAGCCATCGCTGGCAAGATTTACGTCGTTATCACTCACGAAGTCTCGCCGTGGCAAAGCAACGAACAAGTTGACGAATGGAACAAGGAGTTGCTGAGCTATTTCAAGCGCCGTTTCCCGGAGTATTCAGACGTGTTTGCCGGACTGGTCGCTCGCGCAACGGAACGCGGGAGCAATCGGGGCTATGGCACTGTTGAAGAGCTATCTCCGTCGAAGTAGTAGACCAGCGCTCGACGATTGAAGTTATCAGGCGCTCAATGAGAATTGCTGGCGCTTTGCCGGGGTTGCTTTGTGAGAATAGCCCCACTCACTCCTGCTCAAATTCGGGACAGCCCTGATGCTCGAAAGTAAGAAGTCCAGCACGATGGCTCTTTGGGTTGCCGCAGACGCACCAGTCGTTTTTGCGGCTACCGGATGGAGCGAACCAGTTCCGGGGCGGGAGTTTCATCCGCTGAAGCCCAGCGCCTTTCACGGCGCACTTTTTCAACAACTACCAGCAGTGACTGGAAAAATTGTCCATCAGCATTTCGCCGCTAAATCGTTCAGCGTCTCTGACTACGCGCTCTCCATCAGCGAGGAGAACACCCTCTACGGAGCGCACATTGTAGCTGCGCGTATGACCAAAATCACCGAATACATTGTATTCGACAGTAACCGTGTCGCCGCGTTTCTGCGAGAGACGTTCGCGCAATTCCTGAGACCTAAATGCCGTATAGCAGTAACTCCCGTTCACATCTCGGTAGAGCACAAGTGGTGGCGTCCCATCGTCCCATTCGGGACCAACTTTACCCCAAGGCACCTTGCCGTCCAACGCGACGCTCATCTGAAAAGTCTTCACCGTCACCTTGCTGGTGAACAGTCGGTCGGTGCAGAAGGCAATCGCGAGATATGCAAGAGAAATCATCAACGGCAGTCTCCAACCACCGCCGCCACGCAGTGCGATAAGGATAAGAGTGACGGCAGCTATCAGGCACGCTGCCAAGACTGCGAACCACATACCCGAGAGGTAACGTAGCAAAGCAGCCGCTGCAACGAGCGGCCCCACGCTGAGTGCTGCGGCAAGAGAGGGCGGACAGAGCCACCACACAAAGCCCAGCGGAATAAGCGCACATACGCACGGGATGTACCAAAAGCTGGGCGCACCCAAGAGTGACGCCAGCGTCAAACAGCCGCCGCCAAGGATGAAAAGCGCGGCTGCTATACGCGAAATGAGCGGATTCGGTGCCATGGTCTCGACAGCATAATGACACTCACCAGCTTAACTGTCGAGAACAGGCGTGGCTGTTGAAAAATCGGAGCGTGCAGTGGAGGAATATCGGGCGGGAGTTTCACCCGCCGAAGTCCAGCGCCTTTTCACGGCGCACTTTTTCGCCAGTCAACCCGATACGAGTTTTTCCTTTTTTCCTTTGTTGTCATCGTTGTCGTTCGGGGCGCGTTGCTGATTGTCGGTGGTAGCGGAGGAGGTCCAATCAATTGGCTTCGGTGGCCAGTAGCCATTCTTAGTGTTTTTGTCGATGTAGGTTTTATCCAGAGTGGTCAGCAGCCAGTGACAGATCAGGAAAACGATGACAGAAACGACGAAAGTGAGGATCAGTGCGCCTGAACGAAACGGGCAAAGTATAAACACCACTACCGCGATTCCCCTTATTCCCTTGACCACGGCCACCACTAGCCGCTTCGTCGGACTGGGTACTGGAGGATCACCGACATCTTGGGTACTTCTTGTCAAAGGAAAAGGCGGTTGAATTGCCGCCCCGCACTCGGCGCAGAAGATGAGTCCAGCATCAGCCCGATTGCCGCACTGGGGGCAGATTCTTTCGGCGTCGATATTTGGAGTTGCAGCCTCCATCAAGGACGTATCATACGCTGTGCGCCTAACCGTCCCAAGCTGTCGCCATTAGTCGATTTCCCGTTTTGGCCGCCGGTCGGTGGGCGCAAGTGGGAGCGGCGGTCCAGCGAACCAGTTCCCCTGCGGCAGTTGCACCCGCTGAAGTCCAGCGCCTTTCACGGCGCACTTTTTCGCCAGTTAGGCACTCTGAGCGGCGTTGGGCCACTGCCTGAGGATCGCCGCTCTCAGATCGCTGTCGGCCTCTGTTGTTTGCGTCATGCTCTGCCGATATGCCTCGGAAGCATACCGCTCCGCAAGACCGACTTGCCCATCGCTTAGCAATAGTTGTGCGAGATTGTAAGCAGCGAAATGGTAGTCTTTAGCGAACGGAAGAGCCTGTTCTTTGTAGTGTATTTGGCGCTGGCGATCTCGCATTGAGAGGGCAATAGCCTCAGCGTGGTGGCACAGAGCCAAAACCCATCCACTGTGATTGTTCTGAATCGCTTCAGCGATGGCAGCGTCTAAAAGTTGAAGGGCTTGTTCGCGCTGCCCTTTCTTGAGAAATTCGAGACTCTGCTGCATTACCTCTCGCCCATACTCCCACTTTGCTTGCGTGGCGAAATATCCTTCTTGCTTCAGGCGCTCGGCACTTGGCCGTAGTACCTTCTCTATGAACTCTTGAAGTGTTGGCACCGTCATGGAGAATTCCCGAAACCGCTCTTTTCCAAGCGATCTCAACAATCCCGCTACTCTTTCGTAGCGGGGATCGCTCTCCCCCATGACGAACGAAACGGATTCTCCCTGCGCGGACTTCCTCACGTCTGTGAATTCAACGCCAGCTTCAAGGAGAAGTCTCTTCTCGTCTTCGCTCAGGGAAAGCACCGTGATGTGATGGAAAAGGTCCATTCGGAAGCCTAGCCCATTCTAGTTCGGGTTGGCTGTCGTAAACAGATGGGATGAGAATGCCGGTCTCCTGCGGGATGCGATAGGCTCTGCTGTCTCGCTCCGGAAAAAGGACACTGGGAGAGCAAGCGGAACCTGTCAGGGTTTGTTGTTCAACCGCATTGCTGTGATGGTAAGGCACAAGCCAGCCGCAACGCCCGCAGCTACAACGCTCGCTGGAATGGTGGAACGAAACACGGATACACCTAGAGCAATCAGTACGATCCCAAACCAGAATCTCCATTGTGAAACGATTTTTGGTAGACCATCAGCCCTTACATAATGGAGACCTTCAGGGTAGTCAGCGGGCGTGACGTTCTGCTGCCGGGCTCGAATCTCCTGCTCCCACTGTTGCCGTGATTTTTCGCGCCTGTTGCCCATTGATTCAAAGTAGTCTGCCGATTCCGAACCTGAAAGTTACCTTGGGGCATAACAGGCAGAAATGGCAGCAATTTGAGCTAGCGGAGCTCGGGCGGGAGTTGCACCCGCTGGAGTCCAGCGCCTTCACGGCGCACTGTTACGACAACCACCATGGGAGCCTCAGCCTACGAAGTTCATTTCGTATGCCAGACTCGGAGTACGTGACCATCACTTTGCCGGATTTCAGCCGTGGCGACTCCACCCAAACAAGGGCCGATATCAACATATCCGTGCTTCCGCCCGCAATAGAGGGTTCCGCCGACAATCCAAACCCCCTCTGACACGCGGGCATAAAACGGTTTCTCGCTCTCGATCTGGCGCTTGCCATAGACCCTTGATAGTGCCTTTTCGGCGAGTCGCACGGCAGTGACGGCATCGGGAACGGCGACGGGCGCAGCCGGTGTGGCGCGCTCTGCTTTGTAATTGCCAATCATCGTTGAAAGGTGATCCAAGTCTGAGAACTGCAACAGCGGCTGCGAGAAGATCAAGCGGATGGCCCGTCGAGGAAATCTACCAGCGTTCAAGTTTGGCAAGCATTGGTATGTGCGTCAGGACGATCTTGAGCGCTTCCTGGCAAATCAGGTACAGTCAGGGTGTCATCTGCGCTGCGATCAGGAGAATCGCAAATGACACAACTGAAGCGGCGCGCTACGTACCAATACGGCACCCTGGTGCCGGAACCGCGAAGGCGGGGACCCGACATCTGGGTCTACCGGTTCTTTGAAAACAGAAACGGAAAACGAGTTCGACGAAAGGTCCTCGTCGGTACGCTGGACGAACTGCCCAAGCGTGCGGACGCTGAGCGGGCTTGTGAGAACCTCCGGCTGGCTGCAAACGCAGAGTCTGATGAGAACACCCCGACGATGTGCGGCATCATTGATCGCTACATCCAAGAAGTGCTCAAACCATGCCTCGATGTGCCACTAGGCGGAGAACAAGAGGAAGCGGCGCCCATGTCGTTCCAGACCGCTGGTTCCTACCGTTCGGTGCTCAACAAGTACGTGTCACCCCGATGGGAGTCGTACAAAGTCTCCGAGTTCGAACGCCCACAGGTCAGGGCGGCGATTGAGCAATGGTTGGCTTCGTTGCTGGGAGCTGCCGGGAATTCGGAGGGTTTGGCGCCCAAGACGGTGCGGCACGTTTTTACCACCATGAAGTTGGTATTCAAGTTCGCTGTGAAGTGGGGCTACTTGGAACAGAATCCGATGGCTGAAAAGCGGGTCGAACTTCCCCGCGGTTCAACTAAACGAAGAAAACGACCTGTGCAGCTGACTGCAGCACAGTTCCTCTACCTTCTCCCTCGGTTCCAAGTGCGGGAGCGAGTTGCGGTGGCTTTAGCTGGATGGCTGGGGCCGCGAGTAAGTGAAGCCTTTGGTTTGCAGTGGCAGGACTTGGACACGGAGTCTCGTGTGGTGCGGTTCCGGCGAGGCTTGGTACAAGGCCGGATCACGCCGCTGAAGACTGAGGCTTCCCGAACAGACTTGTCGTTACCAGAGGATGTTGTTGAACTTCTGATCCAATGGCGCTCGATCACTCCATACAACCAACCGCACGATTGGGTGTTCGCTTCGCCGTTCAACAAGGGAAGGCGGCCGCTGTGGTCTTGCCAAGTGCTGAAGGATTACGTGCAGCCGGTAGCAGTCAAAGCCGGTCTTCCGAAAATTGGCTGGCACAGTTTTCGGCACACGGTCAGCGCCTGGGGAAAGGAAGCCGGGTTTACGCTCGAAGAAGTGAAGACCCTGCTTCGGCACGAAAACATCGCTACCACCTCCCAGGTGTACGGCGCACCGCAAATCGAAGCCAAACGAGAACTGCAAAGGCGTTTGGTGGACTTTGTGAAGCGGAGCGCGGAACAGGAAGGCTGGAAACCGGAGAAAGATGTTTGGATCGAATGCCCAACGATCACAACTTCGGTGCAGTAAACGGTGTTCGTGACCCTTATTTGACCCAGATGGAAATCGGTGAATCCCGCTAAGACACTGAAAAGGTTGGTTGCGGGGGGTGGATTTGAACCACCGACCTTTGGGTTATGAGCCCAACGAGCTACCAGACTGCTCCACCCCGCAGAAAAATCATAACAGCGTGGTGTAGCGGGGTCAAACTGCCTGGCGGCTGTGGGAGTGTCTCGATACCGCTCTTCGGTAGACCGTCGCTCTGGTAAAGAGCAAGTCAGTACGGCAGACTCGACGATTAGTTTCGCATTCTATCGGTGATTACCTTGGCGGATCCGCTTGAATTCTTGAGTTCTCATGCTCATCTTGAATTCAAAGCGGACCCGCTCTTTGCGCTTCTCGGCCTTGTCTGCACGCTTGACTCAGCGGCCCACTTTCTTGCGCTCGCAGGCATCAACGATCTTCTTGGGATCGATGGCCTCTTTGTCAATCTGCTCTTCCAGAATTTTCCCGTCTTTGCCGATCAGGAAGTTGACGCGACGCGCGGCTTTGTACTTGTCGATGTAGACGCCGTACTGGCGGGTGACATCTCCACCCCAGTCACTCAGAAGCGGGAAGGTGACGCCGATCTGGTCGGCAAAGGCTTTATTGGCGAAGGGGCTGTCCATGCTCACACCCAGAACCTGGGTGTCGGCGGCTTCCAGCGTCTTGAGATTCTGCTGGAACGCCTTCATTTGCGCAGTTCAACCACCGGTGAAGGCGAAAATGTAGAACGCCAGAACGACGTTGCTTTTGCCGCGATACTGGCTCAGGGAAATTTCCTTTTCGTCGCTGCCATCGAAGTATTGCAGTTTGAAGTCGGGAGCGATATCGCCGACCTTCAATTTAGGCGGCGGCTCAGGCTTGTTGCTTTGAGCTTTGATCTGCGGGCAGATAATCGCCGCCGCGAGCAGCCACACTCCCAACATTGTCCAAACACTCTTGCGTCTCATGAAACTCCTTTTCGACAGATTCTTGTCTTAAAGCGTACCTAAAGCGTAACCCGAGGATGGGAACGTGGTCAAAGCGTCAGAATGATTCCATTGGTAATGATCGACTCTGTGCCATGACTGCGTACAATGACTTTGTACGATGATTTTGCTAAGACAATGATTTGCGGGACAACAATTGCGGAATCTGATCGGATTGGATGAGCCTCCAGACTTTAAACGACATTTTATTTGCGGTCTGCGGGAACCGCCGCGATCGCGTCATGCTGCAACGAGGAGCCCTGGGCTGGGCGCCGATCTCTTCCACGGAGATTTATCGTGGCGTCGTGGGTATCGCTCGCACGCTTGAGTCCTGGGGAGTTCGCAAAGGCGATCGTGTCGCCATCCTCAGCGAAAATCGCCCGGAGTGGACGATCACTGATTTCGCGGTGCTAGCCCTGGGCGCGGTCACGGTTCCGATTTATGCCACGCAGACTGCGGAGCACATTGCGTTCATCCTCAACAATTCTGGGGCGCGCGTCATCGCTGTGTCCACGAAGAACCAGTTGGAAAAGGTATTGGCCATTCAGCAGCAGACGTCGTTGGAGCGAATTCTGGTGATGGACCCAGTGGAAACTGCGCACGCGGTCCAGATGCAGGAACTCATGCTGCAAGGGCCGACCGACTTCGATCCGGAGTTCGATGCCCGCTCCCAGCCGATTGTGCCCGACGACCTGGCCACAATTATTTACACCTCAGGCACGACCGGAACTCCGAAGGGAGCAATGCTGACCCACGGGAACATGGCGTCGAATATCGCGTGTTCGATGGAGGCATTCGACTTCGGAAAACACGAAGAGGTCAGCGTATCGTTTCTGCCGCTCTCCCATGTGACCGCGCGGCACGTGGACTTCGCGCTCCTCTACCGCGGAGTGGTGCTGGCGTATTGTCCTGACATTGTGCAACTGGCAAAGACTTTGACCGAAGTGCAACCGGCCATCTTTATTGGTGTGCCGCGCGTCTACGAAAAAATTCGCCGGCAGGTTATCGTCAAGACCGCCGGCTTTCCGAAAAGCGCGGCCTATCGCTGGGCGCTTTCGGTGGGGCGCGCCCACCGCGCCGAGACTCTCGCCGGAATCCAGCCGACAACGCTCGCCTGGAAAATCGCGGACCGGTTGCTCTTTTCCAAAGTGCGCGCCGCGATGGGCGGAAAGGCAGAAGAATTCATTTCCGGAGGCGCGCCGCTCGGCCTGGAATTGGCGGAGTGGTTTGCCGATATCGGTATTCCCATCCACGAGGGCTACGGGCTGACCGAGACTTCGCCGGTGATCGCGGTAAACACGCCCGCCGCGCACAAACTGGGGACTGTAGGCAAACCGCTGGCGAATCTCGAAGTGCGGATTGCTGACGACGGCGAGGTACTGGTGCGCGGGCCCTCGATATTCAAGGGTTATTGGAATCGCCCAGAGGAAACGCAGGCCGCATTTGTGGATGGCTGGTTCAAAACGGGCGACATCGGGTATCTCGACAGCGAGGGATTTCTTTCGATCACAGATCGCAAGAAGGATCTGATCAAGACTTCCGGCGGGAAGTTCATCGCGCCGCAACCAATCGAGAATTCTCTGAAGGTAAACCCGATGATTGGGACAGCGGTGGTGTTCGGCGACCGGCGGAAGTTTCCGGCGGTGCTGATCGCGCCGCATTTCCCTGCGTTGGAAGATTGGGCGCGGGAGAACGATGTTGATTTTGCCTCGCGAGAGGAACTCGTCGCGAACGCCAAGGTGCAGGAACTGTACGAAGGCATCATCGAAGACCTGAATCAAAACCTGGCGCGCTTCGAAAAACTGAAGCGCGTGCTGTTAGTACCGGAGGAACTCTCGGCGGCGGATGGAACGCTGACGCATACGTTCAAGGTGCGGCGACGTGGGATTGAGGAGCGTTACCGGACGCAGATTGATGAAATGTACGCGAAGGCAGAGACGGCCGGAGGATGAACCAGTGGAGCGCCGGGCGTCCCCGCCCGGCCACGTTGCTGCCCGAGAACTAGCTGCCAGGGCCCACCGACGGGCAAGACGCCCCGTCCCTCCACGATCCGGCTCCTACCCGTTTCGAGCAGTACAATTACAATAAGTTCATGACGGACTCATTCATTATCGCTGGCAGGCAGTTCCATTCCCGCTTGATCGTTGGGACCGGCAAATACAAATCGTTTCAGGAGACCGCGCGAGCGCTCGAAGCCAGCGGCGCCGACATGGTGACGGTGGCCGTGCGCCGGGTAAATCTAGACCGCAGCAAGGAATCTCTGCTCGATTACATCGATCCCAACCGATATTTCCTTCTGCCGAATACTGCCGGCTGCTATACGGCCGACGACACCATCCGCACCGCCCGGCTCGCGCGCGAGGTTGGACTCTCGGACTGGATCAAGCTGGAAGTAATTGGCGACCAGGCGACGCTGTATCCGGATGTGCAAGCAACGCTCGAAGCCACAAGCGTGCTAGCCAAAGAGGGATTCACGGTGCTGGCCTACACGTCGGACGACATCGTGTTCGCGAAACGGCTAGTGGACGCGGGAGCTGCGGCGGTGATGCCATTAGGCGCGCCGATCGGCAGCGGCCTGGGCATTCAGAACGCCGCCAACCTGCGAATCCTGCGCGAGCTGATCACCGGCATTCCGCTGATTGTGGACGCGGGCGTAGGCACGGCTTCCGACGCAGCCATTGCCATGGAATTAGGCTACGACGCGGTGCTGATGAACACCGGCATCGCCGGTGCCCAGGAACCGGTGCTGATGGCGGAAGCGATGAAGCACGCCGTGCTGGCGGGACGGCAGGCGTACATGGCGGGAAGAATGCCGCGGAAGCTTTATGCGACTGCCAGCTCGCCGCTGGAAGGCGTCGTCAGATAGAGTTGCAATCGACAAGCAGACGCAAAATAGGGCGGCCCGGGCGGCCGCCCAATGTTTTGAAAATGGAGCGACGGGCGTCTCGCCCGTCCCCCAAACCCCTACGATGCACCTCTATCGCCCTCGTTACCCTAGAGCATCTTGACGCTGTCGACGTGGATCTTATCGCCGTCAACGTGCCCGGTCACGGCAACGTGATGTCCTTCGTGACCCTTGAGGGCATCGGGATTGTCCACCGCCAGAACCTTCTGGTCCGTGTCAGTAACGACGACTGCGCTGGCGCCGGCTGCGATGCACTTCTTCGTGCAAGCCTCCGCACCCGCATTCGCTCCTTTAACGCCGCACTTCGAGTCGCTAACCCAGCCGTTCACGGTCTGGGCATCGCCGGCAAATGACACCGAAGCCACCATTAAAATCAGCGCTCCGGCAAGCAACAACAAGAGAAATTTCCGCATGTCATCCTCCTCAGATTAGTTCCCACACGTGGTGCGATAGTTGAACTCTATCACAGGAAAGGTAGAAGCAGTGCCGGGCCACGACAAATTGGGAGAGGTCACCGAACAGCGGGGACGAATACATCGCGGCTTGCGGCCATTTCCGGTATATCATAGCGGGCAGTAAAGTCACCGAGCTCGGAGGAACGAAATGGTTGCGCGGTTCCGCTTTGGCAAGATACTCATCCTTCTGCCCCTTCTTGGAATCGTGTCGGTCGTGGACATTGCCACCGCCCAGGAAACGACGCCGCTGTTGCGGTTGCAACGTTCGAAGGCTTATCTGAATCTGGAAACGAACGTTGTCCACGCGCAAGGCATGAATGGCATCACCTATGGCAAAGGTGGCGATGTCTCCAGCTATCCAAATTCGCTGTCGTGCCTCACGGTTCATAGCGACGGCAAGTATGTCTTCGAGAAAAGAGACGAACAGACTGTGGGCAAACCAAAGGTCAAGACGGCCGAAGGCACTCTTGGGGCGGACGATCTCCAACATTTGAAGACAATACTCGACGACGAGAACCTCAAGCGACTCATCACTCCGAACCCCCCCGATATTCCCAACAACGCGACGATCCGCGAGATTGAGAGCGTGGATGCCCAGATTGACCATGCAGGAAAACAGCAACGCTTGACCACGATCAAGGAGCGCTTGAAAATGGGCGCGAGCGAATTTGGTGGCGCAACCAATGGAATGGACACCTACCTTGACAATGCTGCACCGTTTCAAAAAACACTAAATCCTCTGATGAAGTGGTTCGACGGCGTGGAAAAGAAAAGCAAGTCTGATTTCAAGGATTCGAAGCCGCAATACTGTGCGCCGATGAACATAGGATAATTATGACGCGACGAATTGCATTTCTCTTCGTGTTGGGGTTCACGGCGACCGCGGGCTCCGGTCAAGCGCCGACTAACGCCCCTCTCAAGATGTTCCTCAACGAAGTCCAACCTGGTGTTATGTCCGCCCCGCAGTACTGCACTCTGGTGTTCGCCAACCGCCGTTTCCATACGGAGAAGGCAGACATCAAACAGGGGCGCGACACCGACCGCAAGATTTACGAGGGCCAACTTTCCGATAGCGACTGGAACGCACTGGTCGCGGTTATCGACAGCCCGAGCTTTCGCGATCTCAAAGTTCCGCAGACTGTCCCGCCGCTGGTCATGCAGGATACCCACCCTTACACCATCAGCATTGCGCGGGACAAGGACTTCCAGAATATGGAGTTCCTGGACAACAGAAGCCTGAAGCCTTACGAGTCGCAGGTGAAACCGCTGCTGCAATGGTGGAAGGCATTTCGTGGGCAGCGCACACCCGAATCAAGCGCATCGGCCGACGCGAGGTGCGCGCTCGACAAGACCCACGCGATCTTCAGTCAGTAAGACGATTCCCGCAACCGGCATCTACCTGTCGTTCTTACTTTCGTTCCTGGCGCGGTCGGTAGCTGCCTTCGGCGGAGGTTCGGGAGCGACGTAAACGACTTCTCCACGCCGAGTGTAGTGTAGCTGCTCGCGCGCCTCCTTTTCGATGGCGGCAGGATCGGATTTGAGCGATTTGATCTGGTCGACGTATTGACCATTTTCTTTCTGCAGACGCTCGACCTCACTCTGGAGCGCTTGCATCTCGGCGTGCTTCTGGCGATAGATGACCATGCCGTTCGCTCCGAACATGGCGTGCAACAGCAACCCTACAATAAGAAGGATAGCGGCCGCGGTTCCCAGACGACGCCATTCCTGCACGAGCCACGACCAGACCGGGCGCGTGCGTTCGATCCAGCGTGCCGCCGCAGCCTCCGCCCGCGGCGCCTGACACTTGGCCTGATCTGTCAGATAAATGACCGCGCGCAGGCCTTCCTCCGGACGTGGAAGGATGCGCACTCTCGACGGTGGTCCTAGACGAAGATCCATGCTTTCGCTGCCGCACTCAACTTGGCGAGGTCTTCCCTGCTGCGCGCTTCGCTATACACGCGCACCACCGGCTCTGTGCCCGAGAGCCGGTAGCAAACCCACGATCCGTCGGCGAGGACGAGTTTCAGTCCGTCGGTTCTCACCACTTCGGCAACTTTAGTGCCATGAAACTCGCTCGGATCGCGACGTAACTTCTCAGTAAACTTCGCTTTCACTTCCGGCGTCAAGCTGAAGTTCTCACGCAGTGGATAAAAGGAACCAACATCGGCAAATAGCTTGGCCAGCTGTTTGCCAAGCGAGATGCCACGGCGAGCGACCATCTCGCAGCAGAGCAGCCCAGCGAGCATGCCATCTTTTTCCGGGACGTGTTTGCGGATGGAAAGGCCGGCGCTCTCTTCACCGCCGATGAGAATCTTGTCCTGCTTCATAAGTTCGCCGATATATTTGAAGCCAACCGGGGTCTCGTGAAGCTCGATTTGGTGTTTTTCGGCAAGTGCGTTGATGAGATGGGTGGTGGCAACGGACTTTCCGACTCCATTTTTCCATCCACGGGTTTCGACCAGGTAATCAAAGAGCAGCGCGATCGCGTAGTTAGGCTGGAGGAATGTTCCGTCGCCGTCGACAATCCCAAAACGATCGGCGTCGCCATCGGTCGCGATGCCGATTGCCGCGTCGATTTCGCGCATCTTGCGACGCAGGTCTTCGAGCAGGTGATCGTCGGGTTCGGGAGCATGGCCTCCGAAGAGCACGTCGCGAGTGTCGTGAACGGTGGCCACGGTTACGCCCGCCTCGCGCAGGAACGCGTCTGAATAGCCGCGGGCAGCGCCCCACATGGGATCGAAGGCAATCTTGATGCCGGCTTTCTTGATGACGTCGAGATCGACGATTTCGCGCAAACGAGAGAGATACATGCGGCGCGGGTCAATCGACTGCGACGGGGACTGCACCTCGCCCTTTGGCGCTTGGGGCGTTGGCGGAATAGCATCCGTGTATGCCGTGATCTCGGACTCTATTGCTTGCGTGACTTCGGGGAGCGCCGGCGCTCCATCGGGCGTCGAGAACTTAATGCCGTTGTATTCTGGAGAATGGTGCGAGGCAGTGAAGTTGATGGCACCGTCGGCTTTGGACTGGATCACGGCATACGAAATGGCGGGTGTGGGTGCCGGCTCCGCAATGACCAGCGGCGTAATGCCGTAGCTCGCCACGATGTCGGCGCCCATGGCGCAGAACGTTTCGCCCAGAAAGCGCGGATCACGGCCAATAATGACTTCGACTCTTGCCCGATTCGATTGATGCGACGACACGTAACGCGCGATGCCGTGCACCACCCGTTGGACATTGGCAAATGTGAACTCTTCGGCCATCACGGCCCGCCATCCAGATGTGCCAAACTTGATTTGCGTCGCCATCGGCTGCCTCGTATGCTTCGAGTGAAACTTGAATCTGATCTCGAACTCTCGGTTTGACTCGATCCGATACGACCGATTTTATATGACCGACAAAAGGCTTGTTCTCACCACTTGCGGTTCGCTCGAAGAAGCCCGGAGCATCGCACACACCCTGGTTGAGCGCCAGCTTGCAGCATGCGTCAACATCGCTCCCCAGATTGAATCGGTATATCGGTGGCAAGGCGAGGTCGAGACGGCAACGGAGTGCCTGCTCGTAATCAAGACAACAGCAGGCGCTTTCGACAGCGTGCGCGAGGCTTTGAGGGAGCTCAATTCCTACAACCTTCCAGAGTGTATCGAGATTGCCATTGAAGATGGCAGCGCGGCCTACTTGGAGTGGATTGGAGCGTCAGTGCGCTGAGGGCCTGCGGTCCGCACAAATAGTTCCGACAAATCGCGAGCGAAGCGAGCGCAGTTCGAATGGGTGTTCGTCATCCATCCGTGCACTCGAGAACATGGCGAGGCTTCGCCTGGTCGGACAGCCGGGGGCGGCTGTCCCTGCGTGCTCTTCGCCGAAGATGACAAGACAAAATAGCGATCCTACGGGAACACCACGCTATATCGCCGCCAGCGCCTGGTCGAGATCGGCAAGGATATCGTCCACGTCCTCGATGCCGACAGAGATGCGCACCATGCCGTCAGTGATGCCGATTTTGCGGCGCCCCTCTTCGCCGACGGCGGCGTGCGTCATGGTTGCGGGGTGCGAAATCAGAGTCTCGACTCCGCCCAGGGACTCGGCCAACGAACACACGCGCACCTTGCGCAGCATCTTATTGGCGTTCGCGAGCGATCCGGTTTCGAAAGCGATCAGTGCTCCGAAGCCCGCCATCTGCCGCTTCGCCAGCTCGTGCTGCGGATGATCGGGTAATCCCGGATAAAAAACCTTCCGCACTTTTTTGTGTTTCGAGAGATAGTCGGCGACTTTGCGGCCGCTGCGGTCGTGTTGTTCCATCCGCACGGCCAGAGTCTTGACCCCGCGCAGGATCAGCCAGCACTCGAAGGGCGACAGAATAGCGCCCGCGGCCTTCTGAAGAAAAGCCAGTTTTTCCGCCTGTTCGGCCTTGGTGCAGACAACGACTCCGCCCAGTCCGTCGCTGTGGCCGTTGAGGAATTTCGTGGTGGAGTGGACAACCATGTCGGCGCCAAGCTCGATCGGGCGCTGGAAATACGGCGACATAAAAGTGTTGTCGACGACGACCTCAACGCCGTGCCGGTGGCTAAGTTCGCAAATCGCGCGTAGATCGCAGAGCTGCATCAGAGGATTGGTCGGCGTCTCGAGAAAAATCAGCCTCGTATTTTTCTGGAATGCGCGCTCAACATTGTTGACGTCGGAAGTATCGACATAGGTGAATGTCAGACCAAAGTTAACAAGGACCTGATCGAACAGGCGCGGCGTCCCGCCGTAGAGATTGTGGCCGGCGACGACGTGGTCGCCTGCTTGAAGCATCGTAGTAATGGCATTGATGGCAGCCATGCCGCTGGCGAACACGCGCGACGCCGTTCCACCTTCGAGCGCAGCGAGGTTCGTCTCCAGCCGGTCACGCGTCGGATTCGACACACGCGCGTACTCGTAACCTTTATGCTTGCCGATCTCTTCCTGAACGTAAGTGGAAGTCGCGTAGATGGGGACAGTAACGGCCCCCGTAGCGGGGTCGGGCTCCTGTCCGATGTGGATGGCGCGGGTTGCGAAGCCAGAATGCTTCAAGTGTTCTCCCGGGAAGTTGTCAGCACTCAGGTTGTACTAAATGCTGAGTGCTGACCGCTTAGACTCCGCCTTCAAAAATTTTCTTCGACAAATATCGTTCCGCAGAATCAGGAATCAACGTAACTACCCGCTTCCCTGCCCCGAGACGCTTGGCGATTTCAACTGCGGCATAAACATTCGCGCCAGCGCTTGAGCCTCCGAGTACGCCTTCGCGGGCAGCGAGTTCTTTCACCATGTCGAAAGCCTGGTCATCGGTCACCATCATTACTTCGTCGCAAACCGAACGGTCGAAATTTCCAGGAATAAAACTGTTGCCGATGCCTTCCACCTTGTGTGGACCGGGCTTTCCTCCGCCCAAAATCGAGCCCTGGGTCTCCACCGCCACGGCATGCACTTCCGCCAGCCGCTCCTTTAGAAAACGTGCAACGCCGGTAAAAGTTCCCGCAGTGCCGCAGCCGACCGTGATGGCGTCGACGCGTCCATCCATCTGCTCGAAGATCTCGCGCGCGGTAGTCTCGTAGTGGTAGTCGGTATTGGCGGGATTGTCGAATTGCGCGGCGAGGAAAGCCCCGGGGTCGGAAGCCAGCAGGTCCCGGGCGCGTTGGATGGCGCCCTGCATGCCCTCGGCTTCCGGGGTGCGCATCACCTCGGCGCCGAGGGCTCGCATGATGATGACCTTTTCCTCCGAAAATTTTTCAGGGACGAACAGCCGAACCTTGTAGCCGCGACTCACGCCGATCAGAGCCAGGCCGATGCCGGTGTTCCCAGCAGTGGCTTCGATGACAGTACCACCCGGCTTCAGCTTGCCGATACGCTCGGCGTGCTCGATCAAGCCGATGGCGGCGCGGTCTTTCACGCTGCCGCCGGGGTTCAAGTATTCGAGCTTGGCGAAAATATCGGCCGATCCCGGAGGGGCCAGCTTCTTCATTTGCAGCATCGGCGTTTCGCCGACGAGCTTCGAGATATCGTCGCTAACGCGCAGGCGCGAGTCTGAGGTCATCAACGGCACTCTACAGAGTAAGGAACGGGAAGGGGAAGCGTCAATGAGGAGAACCGCAATAAGATCCTGTCATGCCGAGCGAAACGGGGGACCCCTACTCGCCCGAGAATGCGTGCCGGGAGTAGGGACCCCTCGCTTCGCTCGGGATGACACTCCCAATTAGACTTTACTGCGCCCCCGAAGCCGGCTCGGTTCCGGCGTAATAACCGCTTTTCGTGCGAACGGTAAGTTTGCCGTAGCTGCGCGATCGGGCATCCACTTTCACTTGACGATAGCCGCCCTGGTTTTTCGGAGTCGTCGGTTTGTATCCGATGGTGTACTGGGTGCGGATATCGTGGGCCACGCTGCGGCTGATGGCGTCAACTTCGTCCAGTGTCTTGGGGAAAAAAGCGAGGCCGCCAGTTCTCTCGGACATGATTTGCAGGGCCCGTTTGGCGTGCTTCGGGTGCTCTTCGCCTTCCAGGATGCCAATGGCATAAACAGTCGGTCCGCCGTCGCCCTGCAGACGCCGCACCGCCTGCTCGAGAGTTTCGGCGCTCTCGTTGTCTTCTCCGTCCGTAACCACAAAAATTACTTTCTTTTCGAGCTTCCCTTCCTTTTTCAAGTGGTCAGCGGAGGCAACGACCGCATCGTAGAGCGCAGTGCCGCCGCGAGTCTCGATTTTTTCCAGCCCAGCTTTCAGCTTATTGATGTTGGAAGTGAAATCCTGATCAAGGTAGTACTCGTCGTTGAAGTTGACGATGAATACCTCGTCGTTCGAATTTGAAGCGCGCACCAGATTGAGCGCCGCGGCGTTCACCTTTTGACGCTTCTCGCGCATGGAACCCGAGTTATCGACCACGATGCCCATGGCGACGGGGATGTCTTCGTGGCGGAACGAGGTGATGGTCTGGGGACTCCCGTTCTCATAAACGTTGAAATCGCCCTTGTCGAGGCTGGTGACGATGCGTTGCTTGTCGTCGACGACCGTCGCATGCAGCACGACTTCGTCAACCTGCTTGCGGAAAACGAACACCCCACTGTCGCCGGAATCCGGATTCTGGGCCGCCGGAGAAACATTCTGAGCCGCATTCGGAGCAACCACCTGCCCCTTAGAGGCTCGCGGAGGCACGTTGCCGGTCGGTGGCGACTGGGGCGCTGACTGCGGATTCGCAGCTGCCTCGGAACTCGCGACCGGGACAGAAGGCGACTGATTCGTTTGAGAGTTTGCAAGGAACAGCGTCGTCAGGAGGAAGAAAAACAGCAGCGGAACATTATTCCGTCGGCGCATAGTAACCCGTCTTGGCGTAAACCCGAAGCGGCGGCAATCCTTTTGGCGGTTGGAGTTTCACTTTTATTTTACGCCATTTGCCATCTCGCATTGGGTTCTTTGGACGGTATCCTATGACATATTGGTTGCGCAACTCGATGCCAATTTTTGTGGAAACGTCCGCCAGATCGTTCGGGTTATCAATGGTAAACGCCCGGCCACCAGTCAGTTCCGTGACATCGCTGAGCAGGGTGGGTCCGAGCCGCTCTTCTTCAGTCGGAAAGTAATGATCGTAGATGCCGATGGCGTAGATGAGTATATCGGCCTCTTTGACCATGGAACGGATCTCGCCTTCGGTATAGCGGCTATGGTTGTCGCCGCCGTCGGAAATAATCAGCAACGCCTTCTTGGGATACTTGGCCTGGCGCATCTTGCTGACGCCAAGATAAATCGCATCCAGCAGCGCCGTGCGCCCCTTGGGAACCGTGTAGATGAGCCGGCCCTGAATGTCATCCACCGAACTGGTGAAATCGGCAATCTCCTCCGGCTTATCGGCGAAGGTGATCATGAAGAACTCGTCCTGCGGGTTGGCGGTCTTGAAGAACTCGATCACCGCCTCGCGAGCGCGCTCAACCTTGCTGCTCATGCTGCCGCTCATGTCAAAGATCACGCCGATCGAAACCGGAGCGTCTTCGCTGGAGAACGTCTTGATCTCCTGCTGGTCCTTGCCTTCGAAAAGGTGGAAGTTCTCGCGGTCGAGGCCGGTTACCAGCCGGTTTAACGGATCGGTGATGGTGACCGGCACCAGAACCATGTCCACGGATACTTTGAAGGGCTTGGTGTGCGTCTTGAGCGCCGGATCCACGTCGAGTTCTTTTGGAGCCGGCGGCTGAACTCGGGGCTGGATGTGGACATCCTGAGTCGTCTGAGCGAGAAGAGGGAGCGCGCCGCACACAGCAATCAGTAGGACAACGAAGGAGACTCGAGCCGAGTACTGTTTGCCGTGCAACATAGGCCCCACTAATCCGCGCCGCGGAGGGAGGCGACCCGCATCCCAAAAAGCTGGCAACAATCTCTACTTGGCCGGATACTAGCACAATCCCGAAAGGGAGTTGTCACTTTTTTGTATCCGAGCATTGGATTCGGTGCGCAGTCGGAAGGTTGGCGTCTGGCTCTGCGCATTTTTTTCGGTTTTCCCGCTTTGGGTCGGAGCCGGACCCCTCCCTGCTACAATTCTGCGTCCCCTGTATGGCACTTATTTCTCCATTTCAAGCGTGGCGCTACGACCCTGAACGCGTGCCGGTCCAGTTGGCTGTCACCCAGCCCTACGACAAAATCACCCCGGCAATGCAGGAGCGCTACTATCAGGCCAATCCTTATAATCTGGTGCGGATTACTCTGGGGAAACGCCTGCCGGGGGACGGGGACGCCGAAAACGTCTACACCCGGGCGGCGGCGTCCTTCCAGAACTGGCGCCGGACCGGCGTTTTGCGCCAGGATCCGGAGCCTTCGATCTACCGCTACTCCCAGACCTTCAGGATTCCGGGGGATGTTCCGGGAGGCCAGACGCCGGCCGAACGCCGGAGCTTCATCGCACTCGGCCGGATCGAGGACTACTCCGCGGGCGTCGTGTTCCGCCACGAGCAGACGCTGGCTAAGCCGAAGGCCGACCGGCTGGACCTGCTGCGCGCGAGTCGAGCCCACTTTGGCCAAATCTTCATGCTCTACAGCGGCGCGGGCAAGGTGGATGCCCTGCTCGATTCCGTGGCGGCCAAAAACACAGTCGCAAACAACGCCCCCGACATCGACGTCACCGACGAGTACGACGTCGTACACCGCGTCTGGAAGATCTCCGACCCCTCGGTCATTGCCTCCGTGCAGCAGCAGATGCGGGATCGGAAACTGATCATCGCCGACGGCCATCACCGCTACGAAACTGCCTTAACCTATCGCAACGAACGAAGAGTTGAGGCCGAGACAGGCTCGGGCCTTCCGGCTCCTTCCGACTCGGTGATGATGACCTTCGTCGACATGGATCTTCCTGTTAAAGATCGCCCGGGCCTCGTCATTCTGCCGACGCACCGGCTCGTCTTCGGCCTGCTATCTTTTTCGCCCGCGCAGTTTCAAGCGGAGACCCGGAAATTCTTCAACGTCGAAGAAGTCGATGCCGGAATCGACGCGGCGCGCGCTACCGCCATTCTGCAGCACGCAGGGCTCGCCGGAACGGCTCTGCTCGCGGTCACTGCCGAGCACGCATTTCTGCTGCATTCGCCTAGAGCCATCGGCACTGGCCTATTCGGACGCCTTTCTCTGCGCCAGCAAGGGCTTGACGTCGTGCAATTGCACAAGTGCCTGCTCGAGGGTGTACTGAAGATATCGGAGGAAGCCATTCGCAATCAGACGAACGTTTCCTATTGTCGCGAGGCCGCCGAAGCTCTCATGCAGGCGCGAAGTGGAAAAGTCCAAGTCGCGTTCCTGATGAATCCCGTCCGCATGGAGCAGGTCCGCGATATCGCCCTTGCCCGCGAAGTGCTCCCCCAAAAGTCCACCGATTTCTACCCCAAGTTGCTAAGCGGCCTCACAATCTATGCGCTGGACTAGCAAGAACTGGAGTGGAGGGACGGGCGCCCCGCCCGTCCAGCCGGGCGGGGACGCCCGGTTCTCCACCAAACGTTGACGATCAAGCCTTTGGCCATCCTGTTGGCCACCGTCACGCTTCTGTCCGCCGCGCCCTCTGCGCTGCCTTCTGCGCCGCCCTCTGCGGATGACAAGCACATCTCGGTCTATTCTCCTGTCGCGACCTATTCCCTCCCAATTCTGGATCGCGCCGGCCGCGAGTACGTCGGTCTGCTCGAACTGCTGGAGCCGCTCGGCCGCGTGAGCAGCCAGTCGGAAGGCCGCCGCTGGAGGCTTCGCTATAACGCGGTGGATGCCGAGTTTGTTGCTGGAAGCACTCGCGCCAAAATTCGCGGGCGCGATTTTGATTTCATCGCTCCCTTCCTTCTTGAAAACTCGCGCGGATTGGTTCCGCTAAGTTCGCTGAGCGGGTTTCTGCCGCGCTTTCTGGGAGCGCCGGTGAATTTTCGCGAAAGCGCACGCCGCTTATTCGTCGGCGATGTGGGCATCCAAATTAGTTTCCAGCTGGACGCGAACAACCCCCCTCGTCTGGCGGTCAATTTCAGCGCTCCCGTAAACCCGACAATCTCCACCGAACCCGGCAAGCTACGCATGGTCTTCAAGCGCGACCCAGTCGTCTCCCCGGGAAGCCAATCCATTTCTTTTGACAACAGCGTCATCACGCACGCCAGTTACTCCGAGAACGACGGCGACGCCGAATTAGACTTGGCCGCCAACAAACCGTTGTTGGCGAGCTTCAGCTCCGACAGAAGGACGATCATCGTTTCTGCCGTCCCACAAACACCAGCGGCGCCGAATGTCGTTGGACCTGGGCCGCAGAATCCAGCGCAGGCTCCGCCACTCTCCGCCCCGGGCGCAAACGTCGCCCCGGGCAATGCCAATGGCAATAACAATATTAATGCCAATGTCCATCGCATCCTGGCCGTGGTCGACCCCGCCCACGGTGGCGAAGAACGGGGTGCGGCCTTGACCGATAAACTCGCCGAGAAAGACGTCACCCTGGGATTTGCGCGGCTGCTGCGGCATGAACTCGAGATGCGGGGTTTCGCGGTTGCGTTGCTGCGCGACGGGGATACCACTTCTACCCTGGATCAGCGCGCCGCAGCCGCCAACGTTGCGCGCGCCGCAATCTACATCAGCCTGCACGCGGTCGCGCAAGGCAGCGGCGCGCGCGTATATACCGCGTTGCTGCCGGTGGAAGGAACAAGCAAAGGAGTATTCCATGCATGGAATGCGGCACAGGCGCCCTCGTTGCCCGTCAGCCGTATCGTGTCGACGGCAATCGTCGCCGAGATGCAGAAGAGAGAATTCCCGGCGCAGGGATCTTTCGCTTCCCTGCGGCCCTTGAACAACGTGTTCATGCCGGCCGTAGCGGTGGAACTGGCGCCCGGAGCAAACGGAGTCGCCGACTTGACCTCCGCCAATTATCAACAACGAGCCGCATCGGCGATTGCAAACGCTGTTGCATCTGTCCGCGACCGACTCGGGGTACAACAATGATGGCTACACAAGGTGCCCAAAACTCGATGCTGCGTTTGATTTTGGGTGGCGCAACGCTTCAGCGCTGCGATAATTCCATCCTTGGGACTGTGGCTTTAGCCCCTGCGGTCAGACTCGCCGCGGTGGCTACAACCCCGAGGGAGCACCCATGATCCCCCGGCACCTCCTGATCGGAGTAACCGCCCTTCTGTTGCTAGTCATCTCGATGGGAATCTATCTGCGCCAAATGCGGCGGCAAGCCGTTGGACTCGAATCTCCGGCAGCCAGCGCATTCCCCGTCGTTCCCCCAGCCTCCGGTCCGACAGAGACGGTGACTCTGTATGTAGCGGATGACGCCGCCGGCAAACTCCGCTCCCAGGCAGCGCAGATCCCGCTCCCCGGCGGACGCCAGCAGCGTGCGGAGCAGTTGTTGCGCGCGCTACTGCGTATCTACCAGCAACCGGGCGCGGCCCATCCGATAGCTCCGGCGGCGGACATTCGCAGCATCTACCTGGTCGATCCGGGCGCAGCGGTCATTGATCTGAATGCCACATTCGCCGACCAGCACCGTTCCGGCATTCTCAACGAGCAACTCACCATAAACTCGCTGGTGAAGACGCTGGCCGTCAACGTTCCCGGAATCCAGCGTGTAAACATCCTCGTCGAAGGCAAGACCCGCGACACCCTCGCCGGACATGCTGACCTGACCGAGCCGTTCGATGTCGTCACAGTTTTGCGGGCGGGCAATCCGTAAAGCGAGGCCTGCCCCGCGTGGGGACATCCGCCCGTCGGCTGTCCAAACCGAGCGCAGTTCGGCAGCTGCCCGCGACCATCTCCTGGCTTACCCCCGGAAAGCATCGGCTCGTGGAACCCAGTTCGGCAGCCGATTCGATTCCGCTTAGTGGAGTGCCGGGCGTCCCCTCGCGGCGTTAACTACTCTCGCTACTTGGTGGTAGACGGGCGAGACGCCCCCTCGCTCCACTGACTTATCCAAACTATTGATTATGAAATAGATAGCGGACGCCGGAATGCCACGAAAGGAAAAAATAAAAAAAAGCTTGCATTAATCGTAGTGTTGTAGTTAACTATATCACTAGAGGGCTCGCTGGTGTTTTCGGAGCTGTGGCAAGCGAACCTTGCCGGCCTGAAGGCTCTTGTAAGAGACCAACTATGCCAAAGAGATTTCCGCAACTGAACGAAGAAGAGAAAAGGAGAAAACTCAATATGAAATCACGCACCGCACTTTCCGCTGTATTCGTTCTAATCGCCGCCACCGCGTTCGCAGCCGACGCCCCCGTCGCCCAGTCTGACGCGCAAAAGTCCTTCACAACCATGAAAACCCTGGCGGGAGAGTGGGAAGGCCCCGTCACCGTCCCGGAGATGCCGGAGATGTCAGACGGCAAGCCGATGCACGCCTCGCTGCGCGTGACCTCGCGGGGACACGTCCTCGTGCACGAGTTCCAGGAAGCAGGCACGCCGCTGGATGCGGCAAAGTACGACCATCCGGTCACGATGCTTTACGTGGACGGAGACCAGCTCACGCTGATCCACTATTGCGACGCCGGGAACCGGCCGCGCATGACCGGCAAGATGTCGCCCGACGGCAAGACGGTCGAGTTCGAATTCAAGGACATCAGCGGGAGCACGGAGTACCACATGCACCATTCGGTATTCACGATCATCGACGCCAACCATCACACCGAGGATTGGACGTTCATGATGAAGGACAAGCCGATCCACGCGCACTTCGACCTGCGCCGGACCAATTGACGCCATTTTTCGGGCCCATTCGACGCCTTCGCTTTGCTCAGTTGCTCAGGGCAAGCTGAGAGCTGAGCCCGCAGAACCTGCCCTGAGCTTGCCTGAGGAGAGCTTCAGCTCGAGGAAGGATCTCGAGTCGCTCCGATTGGGAAGGCTACAGAGGCGCATCTCTGGTAAATGTTATCTGGAAACCATGATGGATCGTGAGTGGAACGACAGTCAGCCGATTTACCGCCAGCTTCGCGACCGCGTCGTCGCCATGATACTTGACGGCGTGCTCAAGGAAGGCGATCCGCTGCCCTCCGTGCGCAATGTCGCGGCCGAATATCGGGTCAATCCGCTCACGGTTCTGAAGGGCTACCAACAACTGGTCGACGAAGGGCTGGTCGAAAGCAGACGCGGCCTCGGCATGTTCATCAACACCGGCGCACGCAGTCTGTTGCTGCAGGGCGAACGGCAGAGGTTTCTTGGCGAAGAATGGCCTAGGATCCACGCAACCATTCTGCGGCTCGGCTTGAAGGCGGAAGAACTCCTGAACGGCGCGACCGGCCGGTCGTCCGCCGATGCCGCGCCGTCGAAATCCACCGAGTCGAATCCCCTCCAGGACAAGGAGAAGCGCTGAAGCCATGACAGTCATAGAAGCCCGCGGCCTCCGCAAGGCCTTCGGCACAACCATCGCCCTAAACGGCGTCGATTTGCGTATCGACGAGGGCCGCATCCTCGGACTCATCGGCCCCAACGGTGCAGGCAAAACCACCGCGATCAACGCGATTCTCGGCCTCACCCCATATCAGGGAGAACTGAGGGTGCTCGGGCGCAACCCCTGGACCGAGCGTGATCAGCTCATGCGCGATGTCTGTTTCATCTCCGACGTCGCCGTGCTGCCGCGCTGGATAAGGGTTTCGCAGGCCCTCGACTACGTTGCCGGCGTGCATCCGCGATTCGATCGCTCGAAGGCGGAAGGTTTTCTTGCGAAGACCGCCATCCGGCGCGCCAGCAAGGTCAGGGAACTGTCGAAGGGCATGGTCACCCAACTGCACCTTGCTCTCGTCATGGCCATTGACGCGAAATTGCTGGTCTTGGACGAGCCGACGCTTGGCCTCGACATCCTGTATCGCAAGCAGTTCTACGATTCGCTGCTGAACGACTACTTTGATCGCAGCCGCACCATCGTCGTTGCGACACATCAGGTGGAAGAGATTCAGAACGTCCTCACCGATCTCATGTTCATCGACCGCGGGCGCATCGTTTTCGATTGCAGCATGGAAGAAATCGAGTCGCGCTATCTGGAAGTGACGGTGCGTCCCGAACAACTCGGCGCAGCCCGGGCGCTCAGGCCGATTCACGACCGACAAGTGCTCGGCCGCAGCATCCTGCTGTTCGATCTCATGATGCTCGATCATGTCGATCGTCACCAGCTCGCCGCGCTTGGCGACGTGCGCACGCCCAGCATTGCCGACTTGTTCGTTGCGGTATTGGAAAATAAGCCGGGGAACCAGAACGCACAGGGAGCAGCCCGATGAGCACCCAATCAAATGCCATGCCCGAATCCTTCGACTCGCAGAAAATCGCACCCGCTGGCATTTCGGCGACCCGGCCACTGTACTGGTCGGTGCGGCGAGAACTATGGGAATACCGTTCCATCTACTTCGCGCCGCTGGCCGCCGCCATTGTCTTTCTGCTCGGTTTTTTCATCAGCATGGTCTCTCTGCGGCACCGTATGCACGGCGTATGGCCCCTCGACTCTGCGCACGGGAGCGACGTATTCGCTACGCGTTACGAGTTAGCGGCGGCTCTGATCATGGGGACAGGTCTTATTGTGGGCGTTTTCTATACTCTCGACGCCCTGTATGGAGAGCGCCGCGACCGCAGCATCCTGTTCTGGAAGTCTCTTCCGGTTTCCGATCTCGTCACCGTCCTCTCGAAGCTCGCCATACCCATCGTCATTCTGCCGCTTCTCAGCTTCGCCATCACCATTGCCACGCAGTTCACCATGCTCCTCATGGGCAGCATAATGCTGCAGGGGAGTGGGGTGAACATCGCGACGCTATGGACACAGGCGTCGTTCATTCACGTGTCACTGGTGCTGCTTTATCACTTTCTCACGGTTCACGGTCTCTGGTACGCGCCCCTCTATGGCTATCTACTACTGGTTTCGGCCTGGGCGCCGCGCGCGCCATTTTTATGGGCCTTCCTGCCGCCGTTCGTGATCTGCGGAGTGGAGAAGATTGCGTTCAACACTGCGTACTTGCTCACGCTGCTGCGGTACCGCTTGCTGGGGCCGGAAGATGCCATGGCGCCGCACAGTGCCCCGCCGGATTTTATGGCAACACTCATTCCAACCCATTTCTTCAGCACGCCGGGTCTGTGGACCGGGCTCGCAGTGGCCGCGGTATTTCTCTTTGCAGCAGTCCGCCTGCGTCGCTATCAGGGACCGATCTGATGCGCTCGAGGATTGGACTCCATTTCGCACGGGAGAAACAAGCATGGGCACAGCTCTAACGACGGTCCGGATCACAGCAACGTCGCCGCGTCTCAAAGCCAGGATCGCCGGCTTGCTGTACTTGATCGTCATCGTCGGCGGCATATTCGCCGAGATCTTCGTTCGCGGCCGGCTGGTTGTGCATGGGGACGCAGCGGCTACGGCGCACAATATCGTCGGGCAGGAACTGCTCTATCGTTTGGGCTTCGCGGCCGAGATCTTCTATTGCGCCTGCAATGTGCCGCTGATACTCATCTTTTATGACTTGTTCAAGGTGGTGAACAGGAACGTCGCTTTGCTGGTCGTGTTCTTCAGCCTTGTCGGGACTGCCGTTGAGAGCGTCAGTTTGCTCGCTCATTTCGCGCCTCTGGTTCTTTTGGGAGGCGGGCGCTATTTGAGCGCATTCACAGTTGAACAGTTACAGGCTGCGGCGTATATGTCGCTCCAGTTGTTTGAATATGGCTTCGCTATCTGCCTGGTATTTTTTGGCTTCTATTGCCTCTCGATCGGATATCTGATTTTCAGGTCGATCTTCTTTCCCCGAATCATAGGCGTGCTGCTGGTGATCCAGGGCTTGTTGTACCTGACCAACAGTTTCGCGAACTTTCTTGCGCCTGGGATTGCAGCCCGTGTCTTCCCCTACCTGGCGGCCTCCGCCGTGGCAGAAATATCGCTGTGCCTGTGGCTCCTCGTGATGGGCGTGAACGTTCAACGATGGAAGGAGCAGGCCAGCGCTGCGGGGAATTACTCTTGAAGCATTTGCCGGCTTTAAGAAAGAGAGAATGAAACTCTCGGGCTTCGGTCCTCGTATGTCTCTCCGGTAGCCGGGCTAGCACCGGTTTTTTGAGTATAAGGAGTGCGGAAAAATGTCGCCTCTGCTGCCTCTTCATATTTCGGCTGGCATCGTAGGGATACTCTCGGGTGCCGCGGCAATGTCTTTCCGCAAAGGTTCCGCCCGGCATGCCCTGGCTGGAAAAGTCTTTGCCATAGCGATGCTGACCTTGGCCGCTAGTGCGGTGTACTTAGCGCTCATGAAACACCAACTGGGCAATGTTCTAGGCGGCACTTTCACGTTCTATCTGGTGGCAACGGGATGGATGACCGCCAGGCGCGGAGACGGGGAAACAGGCGTTTTCGATTGGGGTGCGCTGCTGATTCCTTTGCTGGTCGGTACTGCCCTCTGGATTTTAGGTTTAGAAGTGGTGTATGGCCGCGCGAAATCGCCAACTGGAGTTCCGGTTGGGATGCACTTTTTCATGGGTTCCGTGATGCTGCTTGCCGCCGCGGGGGACATCCGCATGCTCATGCGCGGCGGCGTTTTCGGCGCCAAGCGCATCGTGCGACATCTCTGGCGCATGTCCTTCGGGTTTTTCATCGCCACAGGGTCCTTCTTCCTGGGACAGCAACAAGTCTTCCCCGCTTGGTTGCGCGGATCAAGCGTACTTTTTATCCCGGCCCTCTTGCCGCTGGTATTGCTGATTTTCTGGCTGTTCCGAGTTCGCTTCACGAATGCATACCAGGCAAAGTCGATGCCGCCTGGAGGCGATGTTTTCTCCTTACCCCCGCCCTACGCGTGATCCCGACGCCGGCTGTTAGAATTTCTCTCTAATGATTTTTCGCAGCGATAACCGCACTCCCGAGCAGATTCGCCCCGTCAACATCGTTCCCGACTTCATCTCGACCGCCGAGGGCTCGGCGCTGATTGAGATGGGCAACACTCGCGTCATCTGCACTGCTTCTGTCGAGGAGACGGTACCTTCATTCTTGCGCAATTCGGGCAAGGGATGGATATCCGGCGAGTACGGCATGCTGCCCCGCTCGACCATGACGCGCACCGCGCGCGAATCCGCCAAGGGAAAGCAAAGCGGGCGCACGCAGGAGATTCAGCGCCTCATCGGACGCTCGCTGCGAGCGGTTGCCGATTTGAAGCGCATGGGCGAGCGCACCATCTGGATTGATTGCGACGTGATCCAGGCCGACGGAGGCACCCGAACCGCTTCGATTACCGGAGCATTCGTCGCTCTGGGCCTGGCTTTGCAGCGCCTGGTCGATGCGGGAACCCTGACCGCGGCGCCGATCAAGGATTTTGTGGCGGCGATCAGCGTAGGCATCGTGGACGGCGAAGTTCTTCTCGACCTCAACTACGAAGAAGATTCGCGCGCCGATGTGGACATGAACTTCGTCATGACCGCAGGCAACAAAATTGTCGAACTGCAGGCCACCGCCGAGCATCAGGTATTCGACGACGCTCAACTCGCAAAGATGATGTCGCTCGCCCGGCAAGGCATCCAGTCCCTGATCGCCAAGCAGCAGGCCCTGCTCGGAACGCTGGCTCTGCGCCAGTGAATTCAGCACCGGACTCATAACTGGTTCTGGAAGCGCACGATTTCACAGGTGCGGAAAAACGGAAAAACTGCCCGAGCGTATATAAGCGCCTGCCCGTTGTAAAATCAACGATTACTCTTTACCGAATTATCCTTTATATATGCCGCCGGAACACAAACCGATCACCACCGCGCGCGAAGAGCGTTATGACGCGCAGCGCATCGAGCAGAAATGGGCTGAGCGCTGGCAGAGCGATCCGTCGCTGTATGCCGCCGAGGCCCATCCTGCGAAACCGAAGTATTACGTTCTGGAGATGCTTCCCTACCCTTCGGGCGCGCTGCACATGGGACACGTCCGCAACTATGCCATCGGCGATGCGCTGGCTCGCTACATGTGGATGAATGGTTACAACGTGCTCCATCCCATGGGCTGGGATTCGTTCGGCTTACCGGCGGAAAATGCCGCGATCAAGAACAACACTCCGCCGAAGCAGTGGACGCTTGCAAACATCGCGGCCATGAAAGTTCAAATGACGCGACTCGGCTTCGCGTATGACTGGTCGCGCGAGGTTACAACCTGCCTGCCCGACTACTACCGCTGGAATCAGTGGTTCTTTCTGAAGCTCTACGAAGCCGGACTCGCCTATCGCAAGAAGAGCAAGGTGAACTGGTGTCCGCAATGCGCCACCGTGCTGGCGAACGAGCAGGTCGTGGCCGGGATGTGCTGGCGGCATGAGGACCAGCCCGTCGAGCAGCGCGAACTGGAACAGTGGTTCTTGAGGATCACGAAGTACGCCGACGAGTTGCTGCGCGATCTCGACAAGTTGCAAGGCTGGCCCGAAAAAGTCCGCATCATGCAACAGAACTGGATCGGGCGCAGCGAAGGCACGCTGGTGGATTTCGATCTCGGCGGAACGGTGGGGCCGGCGGGGTCCACAATCACGGTATTCACCACGCGCGTGGACACGATCTATGGCGCGACCTCGGTGCAGTTGGCGCCCGAGCATCCGATCGTTTGCGACATGATTGCCCGCGACGCGGAACTGCGCGCGCAGGTGGAGCAACTCGTTGCCGAGCAGCGCAAAGCCAGAGAGGCGGGCGACATCGGCGAGATCGAGAAGCACGGCGTGTTCACCGGCCGCTACGCGAAGAATCCGTATAACGGCGAAGCGGTCCCGGTGTGGGTCGCGAACTACATCCTGATGGACTACGGCACGGGCGCAATCATGAGCGTGCCGGCGCACGATGAGCGCGATTACGAATTCGCCAACAAGTACAAGCTGGAGATCCGGCTCGTGATTCTGCCGCAGTCCAACGAAGAAGAAACCATGGCGGAACCGCCGCTCCCCTTTACGACCATGGACGGAATGCTGGTGAACTCCGGCGAGTTCAGCAGATTGAGCTGCGCGGACGCGATTAAGAAAATGTCGGCGCGCGCCGAAGAAAAAGGCTTTGGCAAGGCGACCGTCGCCTTCCGAATCAAAGACTGGGGCATCTCGCGGCAGCGCTATTGGGGCACGCCCATTCCGATGGTCTATTGCGAGAAGGACGGCGTGGTGCCGGTAGCGGAAAAAGACTTGCCCGTGATTTTGCCGGACAACGTGCCGATTACGCTGGCGGGTGGATCACCGCTAATGAATGTGCCGGAATTTCTGAATACGACTTGTCCGAAGTGTGGCGGCCCAGCGCGGCGCGAGACCGACACCATGGATACGTTCGTCGATTCCTCATGGTATTTCTACCGATACGCCGACCCCCACAATGACAAGGCGCCGTTCGACTCCGCCAAGATCGCTTACTGGTTTCCGATTGATCAATACATTGGCGGCGTGGAGCATGCCATTCTCCACCTTATTTATTCGCGCTTCTGGACGAAGTTCATGCGCGACATGGGGCTGGTGGAAAATGACGAACCGGTCGCGCGTTTATTCACGCAGGGGATGGTGATCAAGGACGGCGCGAAGATGTCGAAGAGTTTCGGCAACGTTGTATCTCCCGACGAGATGGTGGCGCGCTACGGGGCGGATGCAACGCGGCTATACAGTTTATTCGCGGCGCCTCCGGATCGCGACCTTGATTGGCAGGAATCGGGAATCGAAGGCATTCAGCGTTTTGTGGGGCGCGTGTACAGGTTCTACGAGAACTATGCGAAGCCGCAGGACCCCGATTGGCGCGGTCTCTTGTCCGCGCCTCTGGCCGGCTCGGCGCGGCGACTTCAGCGCAAGCTTCACCAAACCATAAAACGCGTGACCGACGACTTCCAGGGACGCTGGCACTTCAATACCTGCATCTCGGCGATTATGGAACTGATGAACGACGCCAACCGTAGGATGTTAGGAAGTGAAGACACCCAAAACCCCGCTACCGGAGCGCTCGTCAAAGGGGATGAGATCCCAACAACCCTTCTGGCGGCCGTGCAGCGCAACATCGCACTGCTGCTCGCGCCGATGGCGCCTTATCTCGCTCATGAGTTATGGGAGATGACCGGTGAGAAGAGCAATCTGCTGAAAGCTGCGTGGCCGAAATACGATCCGGCGCTGGCCGCGGAGGACGAGATCGAGATTCCCGTGCAGGTCAACGGAAAGCTGCGCGGACTGGTGGTTGTACCGGCGGGCGCGACCAACGACCAAGTCGAGCAAGCCGCGCTCGCAGACGAAAAAGTGAAGGCGGCGATTGCCGGCAAGCAGATTGTTAAGAAGATTGTGGTGCCAAAGAAGCTGGTAAATATTGTGGTGCGGTAGATGGCACCCAAGTCCACGCGAGTTGTCGTGATGGTTGTTTACTCGGAGTAAAAGGCACGGACTAGACTTCCGTGAATTGGGATGGAATGTGCAACCAATGTATCTCCGGACTTACGCAAACGGGCAGCCAACATCATGTTGCTCTTGCTGATAAATGCTTCCGTATCCCTCTGGCCCGCTGACATGAAGACGGAGGAAGTCGTCGCCAAACATCTTGACGCACTTGGTTCTGCACAAGCGCGCAGCGGTGTGAAGTCTCGAGTAGTGCAAGGCATGGCCACCTACGGAATTCTGGCGGGCGGATCCGGCGCCATCGACGGTAAGTCAGTGGTCGCTTCTGAGGGACGAAAGACTAACTACCTATTCAAGATCAACACCAACGGATATCGTGGCGAGCAGTTTATCTGCGACGGCGACAAGGTAAGCATCGCTGCCACCTACAGCGACAAGAGTCGTTCTGAGTTTGGCGATTTCATACTTGGCCAGGACATCATGCTGCGCCAGCCTTTGCTCGGCGGCGTGTGGACAACGGGATGGCTGCTCTTGGACCTCGAAGGACACAAAGCTCAACTTCACTACGAGGGGTCCAAGAAGGTGGATGGACGCGATCTTATTGTTCTCCGGTTTCGCCCCAAGAGAAGCACCGACTTGAATGTCCTCCTGTACTTCGATCCGCAAAACTACCAGCACGACATGACGACCTACAGAGTGACGCAACAGACCGGGCTTGCCCCGGCGAGTTAGAGACCGCCCGCAGGACGCCTACCCGTTACGAAATCGAAGAGCGGTTTTCGGATTTCCAAACCGCGGATGGCCTAACGCTTCCATTCCGCTATGATCTGCGCTTCACCGGGGAACTGGAGACGGGTTTCACCAAGTCGGTCGAGTGGGAAGTCAAGGCCGCCAGCATCTCGAATAATTTGTCCATTGACGCACGCAGTTTTCAGGTGAAGTAACCCCCGGGATGCAAACAAGAACGTGATCTCAGCTGCGTTCTTGGTTGCAATCGAAAATCGGTGGCTCATACCGTCATTCTTCCTTTACACTGACCGCGCCGATCTGAGACACTCATCCGTGGAAACCCAATCCATCGTAGTCCTCGACTTCGGCGCGCAATATTCCCAGTTAATCGCCCGCCGCATCCGCGAACAAAAGGTTTTTTCCGTCGTCCTGCCCTTCAACGCCAGCCTGGAAGAAATTCGCAGCTACTCTCCGGTGGGAATCATTCTGTCGGGCGGCCCGTCGTCGGTATACGACAGAGATGCGCCGCTGGCCGACAAGAGTGTCTTCGATCTCGGCATCCCCGTGCTCGGCATCTGCTACGGATTGCAGTTCATGGTCTACGCGCTCGGCGGAAAAGTGCGCCCGGCCGCGAAGCGCGAATACGGCCACGCCAAAGTTGAGATAGAGCACTCCGACTCGCAACTTTTTCAGGGACTGCCCAAGCTGCTCGCGGTCTGGATGTCGCATGGCGATGAGGCCGAAGAACTGCCTGCGGGATTCCGGCTGACGGCGAAAACTCCTAACGCGGTCGCGGCTATCGAGAACGCGGAGAGAAAGATGTGGGCGGTGCAATTCCATCCCGAGGTGCACCACACTCCGCTCGGCGCCGACATCCTGCGCAATTTCGCGCTCAACATTTGTGGCGCTAAGCCTTCCTGGACGCCGCAGCATTTTATTGACGCGACGGTCGCTCAGATACGACAGCAGGTCGGCAGCGGGCGAGCGATCTGCGCGCTTTCCGGCGGAGTGGATTCTTCGGTCGCGGCGGTCCTGGTGGACAGGGCGATGCGCGATGCATCTGGGAAATCGCGGCTAACTTGCGTCTTCGTCAACAATGGAGTCCTACGCAAGAACGAGTTCGAGAAAGTGCAGAAAAATCTGCGCGACAATCTTGGACTGCATCTTGTTGCGGTCGACGCCACCGAGCGCTTCATGCGGAAGCTGGCTGGCGTCATCGATCCGGAGAAGAAGCGCAAGATTATCGGCAACGAGTTCATCGAAGTCTTCGACGACGAAGCGAAGCGCATCCTAAAGGAAGAAGGCAACAACGAGGTAGAGTGGCTCGTGCAAGGTACGCTCTATCCCGACGTGATCGAATCGCGCTCCGTGCGCGGCCCTTCGCAGGTCATCAAGTCGCATCACAACGTCGGCGGACTGCCCGAGAAGATGAAGCTGAAGTTGATCGAACCGCTGAAAGACTTATTCAAAGATGAAGTCCGGCGCATTGGCCGCGATCTCGGCATGCCCGAAGACATTCTGCAGCGCCAGCCATTCCCCGGGCCGGGCCTGGCCGTGCGCATTTTGGGTGAAGTAACAAAAGAACGCGCCGACCTGCTGCGCGAGTGCGATGCGATCGTTGTAGGCGAGATCAAGAAGGCTGGGCTGTATCAGAAAGTCTGGCAGTCATTTGCCGTGCTCTTGCCAGTAATGTCTGTCGGCGTGATGGGAGATCAGCGGACGTATGCGTACACTTGTGCCGTCCGCGCCGTGCATTCGGAGGACGGCATGACCGCCGATTGGGTTCCGCTGCCTTATGAGGTGCTGAAGACGATCTCTAATCGGATCGTGAATGAGGTGCGCGGGGTGAACCGGGTGGTCTATGACATCACTTCGAAGCCACCGGGGACGATTGAGTGGGAATAGAAACCCAGATCCTAACTCTCAGTTTCCAGTCATCAGTAAGGCACAGACCCTAAGAGTTGTCATCCCCAGGCAGCGAGAGATGTATACGCCTGAACGGGAAATTAATCCCGCCATAGGGCCAGCCACAGGAGACCAAGTGAATCCCCGTGTGCAGAGAATCGTGTCCCTAATGAAAAGCGTGCGCGGCGTCGTCGCAACGCCTTTCACGACCGAAGGAACTGACAGACGCCTTTATATTCAAATAGTGGGAGTTCCGGGCTTCCCGGTCTTTACGGTCAAGCCATCCGGCGCCTCTGAGCTGCCGTTCGAGCACACGGACACCTACACGGAGATGAACAAGAAGGGATTGCCCATCCTCAGCGGCGAATCCGAAGCGCTGAACGCGGTGTTGTTCGCCGACAAACCGGCCGCGAGGCCACACAAAGGTCACGACCTGTGCCAGGGCTACGACTACGGTACAAGTGCAATCGCGCGAGTACGCAAGATGGCGGCTGAGGCCGTCCCGTAGGAATCGTGGCAGGGATCTGGCGGGGAGCAGCGTAAAACCTGCCGGGGGGCGGGGGGCCGCCTCGTCAGACGGCTTGGGCGGGTGTTCACGGGCGAACGGCACGCCCTCATATCACGCGTGCACCACCTGCAACCCCAACACCTTCTCAAACGGATCAAAATCCCGGTCGCGGTGCAACAGTCGATTCCCACTAAACAGACAGAACGTAGCGATCCAGCAGTCGATGGTCTTGCGGACCGTATATCCACTTTGACGCAAGGTGCGGTAGTTTGCCGCCACGGCAATAGCGTTTTCAGCGCCGCCTGTCTGAAATACGTCGAATGTAAGAAGTTGATCGCGTATCTGTTGAAACTCGCGCGCTTCACGAATGCCCTGCAACACTTCGCAGAGGATCATGTCGGTAAGACCCAGTCGTTGGAGCGGCATTTCGCGGTCGAGCCACTCCGTTTCTGCATTGAGGATGCCTCCCACATAGTCAATCCAGACAGTCGTGTCTACGATAACCATCCTGATTACTCCGGGTTGCGGCCACGACGAGATTCATCGAGATTCCCTTCCCATTTCACTTTGCCTCGAAACCGCCGCATACCGGCTTGTGAGCGCGTCTGGATGAGCAGACGAAGCGCGGTTTCCACTGTGGCCTTCTTCGTATCGGCACCGCCAAGCCGCATCGCCTGTCGCATCAAGGTGTCGTCAATGTCAATATTGGTTCGCATTCGCCATTCTCCGAATGTGTAATGTTCTCATATCTATGTGTATAGCGCAAATTGCTCGGGTCCGCGGCGGAGCCTCATTTCTCATCACTTTTTCTCGTACCGCCATCACACACACACAATCGCAATCGTGCAAGAATTCCCCGACAGTGCAGCATCGAAAACTGCGACCGTCTCCAGAGACGGACACAAAATCCGCCGCAAAACCATCTTCGGCGGCTCTTTGAAAAGTAGACGCTAAGTGGACGACAAGCAGTTAAAAGCGGCGACCCCGCACCCCGAAAAGTGTAGGCCAAATCGCTGAGAGAACCAGCTAAGTCCTTATTCATGTAGATGATAGAACTAAGTACCCTAATCAGAACAGCTTAGCGGGAATTGGGGGGGGTCATAACCAACTAGTAAACATGACGAAGTTCGGTTCTCACAACATACTTCGACCCCGCATTCGAGCATGCATCTTTCCGAAAGAAAAATCCGGAACCGCGAATTTGAAAACAGAACTACTCTCATTGATGATTTCGCTCCCCACCAACTACCATATCCCCATGCCAGTGGATACTGAAGCTCCAACCTCCTCCTACACCCGCATCCGCGCTCCCCGCGGCTCCACGCTTTCCTGCAAAGGTTGGCACCAGGAAGCCGCCATGCGCATGCTCATGAACAATCTGGATGAGGACGTCGCCGAGCGCCCTCAGGATCTGGTCGTCTATGGCGGCACCGGCAAGGCGGCTCGCAATTGGGATTGCTATCACGCCATCGTCCGCTCGCTGAAGAATCTTGAGAACGACGAAACGTTGCTGGTGCAGTCTGGCAAACCGGTCGGCGTGTTCAAAACTCACGAGTATGCACCCCGCGTTCTTATCGCGAACTCGAACTTAGTCGGGCATTTTTCCAACTGGGAAAAGTTCAACGAACTCGAGCGCGCCGGCCTGATGATGTATGGCCAGATGACAGCCGGTTCGTGGATTTACATCGGCTCGCAGGGGATCGTGCAAGGCACATACGAAACCTTCAACGCCGCAGGCGACAAACATTTTGGCACCGGTCTGAGCGGAAACGACCTGAGCGGCAAGCTGATCGTCTCCGGCGGCATGGGCGGAATGGGTGGCGCGCAGCCGCTCGCGGCGACCATGACCGGCGCGGCGTTTCTGGGGATTGATGTCGATCCTGAGCGCATCAAGAAGCGCCTCAAGACCGGCTATTGCGATTTTCTAGTGACCACGCTCGACGAGGCGCTGCGCATTTTGAAAAATGCCGTCCGCAAAAAAGAGAACGTTTCGGTCGGCCTAGTCGGCAATTGCGCTGACGTCATTCCGGAACTCGCCGAACGCGGAGTGGTGCCTGACATTCTCACCGATCAGACTTCAGCACACGATCCTCTGAACGGATATGTGCCCAATGGCATGACGTTCGAAGAGGCGCTGGAACTGCGACGGCGCGATCCGAAGACCTATCAGGAGCGCTCGCTTGACGCTATGGCAAAGCACGTTGAAGGCATGTTGCGGCTGCAGAAGATGGGCTCGGTCACCTTCGACTACGGCAACAATATTCGTACGTTCGCCTTCCAGCGCGGTGTCAAGAATGCTTACGACTTTCCGGGATTCGTACCGGAGTATATCCGTCCGCTGTTTTGCGAAGGCCGTGGGCCCTTCCGGTGGGCAGCGCTTTCGGGCGAAGCTTCGGACATCGCCGTAACCGACGACCTCGTGCTCGAACTTTTTCCCGAGAATCGCAGCCTGCGCCGCTGGATTGAACTCGCCCGCAAGCGCATCAAGTTTCAAGGACTGCCGGCGCGCATCTGCTGGCTGGGATACGGCGAACGCGCGCAATTCGGCCTCGCGATTAACGATCTTGTGAAGAAAGGTACGATCAAAGCGCCCATCGTGATTGGACGCGATCACCTCGATTGCGGCTCAGTGGCTTCTCCGTTTCGCGAAACCGAGAGCATGAAAGATGGCTCCGACGCGGTGGCTGACTGGCCGCTGCTGAATGCGCTGGTGAACACAGCAGCAGGAGCGTCGTGGGTTTCGATCCACAACGGCGGAGGCGTGGGCATTGGCTACTCGCTGCATGCCGGACAGGTCACGGTCGCCGACGGCACGGACATGATGGCCAAGCGCATTGAGCGCGTGCTGACAACCGATCCCGGCATGGGCGTGATTCGCCACGTGGACGCGGGATATGACGAAGCGAGGAAGTTTGCGAAGAAGACAGGAGTGAATGTGCCGATGGGAAGTAGCTAGTCGTTGTTCGCGTGGGGACGGGCGCCCTCGCGAGCCTGTCCTGAGCGGAGTCGAAGGGTCCAAAGCCGAGCGCAGCTCGGCAGCCTTCCGGACTGCGGATTTCTTATTCGAAATTCAGCGTGTACATGGTGAATGCAGTATGGTAGTTACGTGAAATCGAAGCCGTTGGTATTGCTAAACATCGCTCAGCTTCTAACGTTGCGGTCAGCCGCAAACGGCCCGCGACGCGGCGCTTCCCTTTCCGATCTTGGCATTATTCAGGACGCTGCCGTGCTTTGCCTTGGCGGCAAGATCGTTTCAGTCGGCACCACGAAAGCCGCTCTTCGCGATCCGTGGCTCAAGAAGAATCGGAAGAAGGTTACTGAGATTGATTGTGGCGGACGCGCTGCACTTCCCGGCTTCGTCGATTCCCATACACATCCGGCGTTCATGCATCCGCGGCTCGTAGATTTTGAGAAGCGGATTTCTGGAGCGAACTACGAACAGATCGCCGAAGCTGGCGGAGGAATTCGCTCCAGCATCGACGGCGTGCGGAAGGCCAGCAAAACCGCGCTGACGCAGAAGGTTTCCGCTGTGCTGGCGGATTTGGCCGCTCACGGAACCACGACCGTCGAGGCCAAATCCGGCTACGGTCTCAACCTCGAATCCGAACTGAAGTCGCTCGAAGCCATCCGCGCGGCCGCGCGCGAGTCGCCGGGAACGGTGGTTCCCACTTTTCTGGGCGCGCACGCGGTCCCGCCCGAGTATCGCGGACGTTCCCAGGAATATGTTGACCTTGTCTGCAACGAAATGATGCCGGCAATCGCAAAGCGCAAACTAGCCCAATTCGTGGACGTGTTCTGCGATCGTGGAGCCTTCAGCGCCGCGGAAGCCGCCCAGATCTTCACCGCTGCGGAAAGACACGGTCTCGCCGTCCGCGCACATATGGGTCAACTCAGCGAAACGCGACTCGAACCGCTCCTTCGCTACCAGCCTGCATCTTTCGACCACATGGACCACGTACACGATGCCGACCTGCCAGCCCTCGCCCAGAGTGACACGGTCGCAACTTTCGTCCCTGGAGCAAATTACTTTCTCGGCTTAACGAGGTATCCGAACGCGCGCCGGTTCATTGAGTCGGGTGTGGCAGTCGCGCTGGCCACGGACTACAACCCAGGATCATCCCCAACGCTCAGCATGCCGATGGCGATGTCTCTGGCCTGCACCCATATGAAGATGTCGCCGGCGGAAGCGATTGCAGCGGCGACGATCAACGGAGCCTGGGCGCTGCGTGTCGCGGACCGCAAGGGCAGCATTGAACCGGGCAGAGACGCCGACCTTGCCGTGTTTGACGTGAGTGACTACCGCGAGATCCCGTACTGGTTTGGCACAAACCGCTGTGCGCAGACAATCATGAATGGGGTGTCAAGCGGCCATCTTTCGTAGTGAGAAAGCTATCGGAGAGAACGCGAGAAAGAAAACGCGCCGCGAAGATCGTCCACAACTGTTTTGAAGGAACGGCAGAGGGTTGTTATAATTCGAAAGTTCCGCACGGTCCCAGCGCATCGGCTGTTTTACTTCGCGGCATCCCGCCAGTGAGAGCGCCCAGTGCACGGCCAAATCGGCCGTGAGTCGTTGTTCGGATAGGCATGTGCGGACAGAGTGGCACGAAGGAAGTGGCCAGGTAGCTCAGGTGGTAGAGCGCAGCCCTGAAAAGGCTGGCGTCGGCGGTTCAACTCCGTCCCTGGCCACCATCATTCCAAAGAACTTAGCAGAATCGCGTCTTACCCTCCCAGTCCGCTCTCAGTCCGCATCTAGAACGTGGCGCAAGAAGATCGACGCCTACGTCCATGTCCTTGAAGAACTTACCTTGAACTGTCTTCCAATTCAGTCCGCTGTCAGTCCGTTTTTGTTTGGCGCATGGCTGAGAATCGCGGTTAGCATTTTCCCCGCTGCGACCATGCGATCGCGGCTGACTGCGTGGGTATAGAACTGAAGCGTCAGTTTGACGTCGCTGTGACGAAGCAAAGTTTGCACAGTCTTTGGATCGGTTCTGATTCGGATGAGAAATGACGCGAGGCTGTGGCGCAGATTGTGAAAGCCGAATCGTCGCGGGTCGTCATCCACGAGTCGGCCGTGACTGTCTAGGTGCGATGAAAGAATGCCAGCTTTGACAGCCGCAGGCCGCAGATGATCTTCGACAAGCATATTGGCGACACGCGGCTGTTTGCTGTCTAGGCGAGTTGAGGGAAACACCCACTCACCGGGTTCGGAATACGTCGTCTTCTGGATTACTTCCGCGTGGCCGACCATCCGCGGCGATCGATGAAGTTCCCAAACAGTGACGGGCTTATCAAAGTCGATCCGCATGGAGGAGCGTTCGACGGCAGCAATACACCTGGAATAACGTTGACTACCGATTGGGCGAAGCGTACTGATCTTCGGCGACTCGTCAGCGAGAATACGATCCCAGGCCACCTTTAAGATCAGAAGCGTCGTCGTGCTATTAGCGGCGATGACTCCGCAGGGAAGTTCCGAATTGGAGAATTCGGTGATATCACTCGCCGATCGCTGGCTTAGAGGCTAGCTAGTTCCGTTTAATTGACTAGTCTGAGTCGAGCAAGAAGGAGCGACGGTTGAAACGCGACCGCAATCACTCTAGAACCGGTTTGAGCAGTAACGAGAGATATTGATGCACGAAAGCAATGGCCATGCTGCCTTCTCCTACGCTGCTGGAAACGCGCTTGATCGAGTTGAAGCGAACGTCACCCACACAGAAAAAGCCCGGAAGATTTGTTTCCAGCAGAAATGGAGCACGATCTGCTGCCCAACCTGGCTGGTCGCTCACCTCGCGCCCCGTGCGGACATAGCCGTTTTCGCGTTGCAGTTGAGGTGGCAACCAATGGGTTACTGCATCGGCGCCGATCATGACAAACAGTGCATCTGCAGCTCGCCGCATGACAGGCTCCCCCGTTTTCCGGGTTTCTATATCTTTCAAGTAATCCGTGCCGTCTGCAGAGACCACCTGAGTTTCCGTCTCCACGCGAATGCCCGTCGCGAGAGCAAGCTGATCGATCAGGTATTGCGACATGCTGCGCTTCAGATCTTCGGCGCGAACCAGCATGGTCACTGAACTCGCGTAATCTGCGAAGAACAGTGCAGCCTGGCCGGCAGAGTTGCCGCCGCCGATGATAAAGACGTGCTTTCCAGCCACCGTGGGGGCCTCCGTACGTGCGGCCCCATATAAAACTCCACGTCCGATGAACCGATCGACGCCGTCCGCCTCAAGTCTGCGCCAAGCAACTCCGGTCGCCAAGATCACCGTCTTTGTGGCAACCCTATCGCTGCCATCGAGTCCAATCGTGTATGCGCCTTCGGGATGCGGAATGATCTCTTGGACTTCCCGGGTGAGAACTACTTCGGCTCCGAACTTAACCGCCTGCCTGAATGCGCGTTGACTGAGGTCATCTCCTGAGATGCCATTGGGGAAGCCGAGGTAATTCTCGATGCGAGAGGATGTGCCAGCCTGACCGCCGGGAGCCTTGCGCTCGACTAGCAAGACGCTGAGCCCTTCCGAGGCTCCGTAGACAGCAGCCGCCAGTCCTGCCGGGCCGCCGCCAATAATCACCACGTCATAACTTTGGCGATGGGGAGCCGTTTGGAGTCCGAGCGCTTCAGCAACCTTACGAACCGTAGGAGGATGGCTGACGCAGAACGAACCATCCACTACGACGGATAGGCCAGCGAACTCGCAAGCCTGGTCAGTCGGAGCGCGATGTGCGCTACGCTCGCGGTCGACCCATTCGTAAGGGATTCGATTCATGCTCAGGAAGGCGCGAATCTCCCGGCAGTCGTCATCAAATTTCGATCCGACGATCTGTACGCGGCTGGAGGGAAGATTCAGCATGTACTTCTGCACGGCTTGTACGCGTTCGTTGAGCGTCTGTAAAATCAATGCGCTGCACTCCGGCGAGCGTCGAATCAATTCCTGGAGGTGTTGCGGATCGAGCCGTGCCAAGTGGCAAGCTGTCTTCGCGCGGACGGAGGCAGGAGCCGCCGATGCCATGAGAATGGCCAATTCGCCAAAGAAATCGCCCGGATTGTGCTCTGAGACTTCAGTTTGACGCCCCATTACGTCTTTGAGCACTTCTGTGGTTCCTTCCATTACTACAAAGAAAGGGGTGGGCTCCCCTTCGTGAATGAGATACTCACCCGGTTCCAGATGAAGGTCGGCAGCCTGTTGTGAGAGCCACACGAGGCTCGCGTCGTTCAGGCAGGCAAAGATTGGTATCTTCTTCAACTCAGAGGATGTCAGCATGGCGACTGGTGTCCTTCTTTCTGTGCGGGTAGCACGGGTCCAGGGCCAAGGTTTTCAGTATGGAGCGGCATATGATGCACTGAAGCAACAAGAGAGACGAACTCCGGAAATGCCTCGAATTCAGTCCTCAAATACTCCCACTCACGCACAAATAAGGGACTGCGGAACCTCCGCTCAGCGGAACGGAGCATCAATTCCCACATTCGTTTTGGTATGCGGCCTTCGCAAAATAGAAGATAGGTTAATGAAACCAGAGTGCAGAATCGCAACATCGAGATGCTTAAATCGTCCGTCCGCTCAGGAAGCTCCGTGCCAACTGGCACACTCAGCCAGAATGCCGCCGAAGAATTCTTCAACAGTTCGTCATACTGGGCAGACATTGCCAGGAAGATCTCCGTCTTCACCTGCACACGGTGATTTAAGACCGCGACAACCACACCGAGACCTCCCATCAGAAGTGATAACAATGTGACGTATTGGATGGCGTGTTCAAAGTTCATAGTGGTCACCTGGCTATCCCGGATGTTGGAGGCATCGCTGAGGGTTTCTCCGAAGCATCAGAATCAGGCTGCTCTCGTTGTTCCCAACGGATCAATTTCAGATCCAGCACGACGAAGGAATAGAGGACGGGAACGAGCCCCAGCGTCACGAAAGTGGCGATCGTCAGTCCCCCAATCTGCGCATAGCAAAGAGGCTGCCAAAGCGGGCCGCCGTGTGCAGCCAAAGGAAACAGCGCAATCACTGTGGCCGCAACCGTGATCATCACTGGCCGCAAACGAAGGATGCCGGCATCGATCAGCGCCAACTCCAATTCCTCGCCCTCTTCTCGTCGCTCCTCGATAAATTCAAACAGCACGATGATGTGGCTCACAATTACACCGATGAGGCTGATGATCCCCAGGAATGCCATGAATCCAAAGGGCTGGCCCATAATCGCGAGTGAAAAGATTGCGCCGACAACGCCGTACGGAATGGCAGCAAAGACGATGAGGGGTTTGAACGCATGCTTGAACTGCGCGAGGAGTGCCAAGTAAATGGCGCTAACGCAAATGAGCAGCACCGTAGTGAGATCAGCAAAGCCGCTGACCTGCTCTTTTTGCTCGCCTGCGAAGCGGAATATAAACCCGTCGGGAAGCTGCTTCTGGAATGCCTCCAGCTTTGGCATAGCCGCTGCGATTACCTCTGAAGGTAAATGCCCCTGCGTAGGCCAGCACTGCACGGTAATGGTCCGGTACTGATCGAAGCGTCGGATTTTAGGCGTTACCGGATTCAGGGCAGTCGTCGCCACCTGATCGAGAGGCACTGGAGGGGTGTCTTGCCGCGAGAAGACGTATAGACTGCGCAGATCGGAGAGTTGGGACCGCTCCTCCATCTGCATGCGTCCAACAATCGGAACCTGCTTGTCGCCATCTCTCAATACTCCAGCCGTAATGCCATGAAGAGCCGCACCGACGGAATCGGAAACATCTGCGTTTGTGACGTGCGCCAGATTCGCGCGGTCCGCATCGACGTGCACCACTTCTCTCGCACTCGGCTCGCCCCAATCGTCTCGAACTCTGGCGGCGATGGGGATGTCGCGAAAGATTTGCTTCAGCTGCTCGGCTTCCGCTCTGAGACGTGGCAGATCTTCGCCAGAAATTCTGACCTGAACCGGAATTCCAACCGGCTTGCCCGTTTCGAGAGTCCGGGTATCAATGATTGCTCCAGGAATTTGCCTGTCGAATTCCGGCTGCAAAAGGGCAAGCAGAGGGGTCGTATCATGATTGTCCTTCGTTCGCAGAATCACCTGAGCATAATTGGTTTGCCTGTCCTCCGGTGTGGCGCTGCTCCAGAAGCGCGGGCCGCCGCCGCCCACAAAAGTCGTCATCGATTGCAGAACATCCTTCGGATGTCCGTGCTCCGGATGGCTTCTACCATACTCTTCCGCTACTCGGCGGGTAATGGATTCCACCTGCAAAGCAACCGAGCTGGTCGCGCTCGCGGGAGTGTCTTCAGGCAGCCACACGTCGATGTAAGAAAAGTATTGAAGATCCTTTGGAAAGAACTGCGGTTTCAGTGTGGAGAACACGACGCCGCCCGATATCAGCAGGACAAGCGATCCTGCCAGGCACAGCTTCCTGTGTTCAATGGCCTTCTTCGCAGTTCGGAAATACCAGCCTGTAAACCCGTGCTGTCGCCTCTCGGCGATAGGAGTTTCGCTCCTGGCTTCCAACAGAAACGAACTGATGAGCGGCACAAAGGTCATCGAGACGAGCAGGGCCGCCAGCAAAGAACAACTAATGACGATAGGCAGACTGTACAGGAATTTCCCCGTATCTCCGGGCAACAGCAGAAATGGAAGATAGGAGACGATATTCGTGACGGTTGCATACGCCATCGTCTTGAATAGCTTTGTCGGTCCCAGCCACGCAGCGACGGACCGTGGCTGGCCGGCGCCTAGTTCGCGCACAATTGCGTCGCCGGACACCACCGGTACATCGACCAATAGTCCGAGCGCGATGATCAGCGAAGCGATAGAGACCTGTTGCAGGTCGATCCCGAGCGTGTTGATGACCCCAAACGTGATCGCGAGCGTAATCGGCATGGACGCCGCAATCAGAATGGCCGTCCGCCAGCTCCAGAAGCCAATCAAAGCCACAACCACCACCAGCACCAGGGCCTCGATCAAGCTGTGGCTGAAGAGCTCAATGCTGTCGTGTACCTGCAGTGGCTGGTCCGAGGTCCTGGCCAGCACCAAGTCGGCCGGCAATGTTTTTCTGACGCTCGCCAGATTGGCGTCCACCTGTTTTCCAAAAGATCCGATCTGTTCTCCCTTCTTCATCTGGACCGAGAGCGTGATCGCGCGTGTCGTGATCCATTTGCCGTTTTCGTCGCGGCGCGTGTAGCGGTTCAGGAACGAAGGGGGATTCTCGTATCCCCTGTCGATGTCCACAAGATCCCGCAAGTAAAGCGGCGTTCCGTTCGGTGACATGCCTATCACTACATTCCGCAGATCGTCGATGCTCTTGAACTCGCCTGTGGTGGTGACGTTGACCGTGCGTCCGCGTGCATTGAGCGTTTGGCCACTCTCCGGTAAATTCCGGGCCGCGAGGATGCTGGGAAGATCCGCCGGCCTTAGCTTGTATTGCGCCAGGCGCTCCTGCGAGAAATTCAGAAATACGTTCTCGTCCAGTACCCCGGAACGTTCTGCCTTCGCCACGATCGACAGCGTTTTAAGGCTTCGCTGCAGCGTATCGGTAAAGTCATCCAGGTCGCGATAAGTGTACTTGTCGCCGGCCACGGCCTGAAGCGCCGCGGTGGTGTTTGCCGGGTCGTCGATGATCGCAGGTTTCCATGCATCCGGATGAAGCTCGTCGGTTTGCAGGTTCTGATTTGCGAACTTCATCAAGGCCGACTGCAGATCAGGAGTGCTGAGGTTCGTCGCCAGGTCCACCCCTGTGAACCCCGCCCCCGAGAACACTCGCATATCGGAGCATAGATGTTGGGTTGCCATGTCTCGGGTCACCCAAGACAACTTGCGCTCGACGTCGTCGCTGTCGATAGACTTCGGAAAAACTACAACAATGGAACGCCGCGTATCCAAACCACTCCGAACCTGCCGGACCTCTATCTCAACTAGTTTGCTTATCCAGGCGACCTGTACTGGATCGGCCGGCGGACTCGCTACTGTGAGCATCAATGCGGACGTATCCCCGAAGTCCTTGATGTACAGAATGGGCCCCGTTCCCTGGGGCAGGTCGTGGATAGCGTCCAGCCTGATCTTGACGTCGTCCAGTTCCTTGTCCCTGTCGTACTTTCCCTTTTCTGCCAGCTCGAATTGAACCATCGCCGAGCCGGTTCTGGAGGCGCTCTTGATCTCCGTCACCCATTGATTCAGAGCAATAGCCTGCTCGATCTTCCTGGTCACCAGTTGCTCGACCTGTTCCGCCGATGTTCCCTGCCAAGGCACGATAATCATCGCTTGGCGTACCGGAATGTCCGGGTCTTTACGTTGAGGCATTTTCAGTAGCCCGTAGATTCCCCAGAGGATCGCCACTGCAAGAGAGACCCAGGCTACGTGCTTCTGCTGGAGGAAGAAGCGGGCGAGATTCTGCTTCTTGTCCGTGGACCGTTCGTTCTGTGCGTTTGTCATTGCTGCGTCTCCTTGTTGACCATCCGGATCAGGCTTCCGTCGCTTAGCTGGTTAGTACGGTTGACAACGATTCGTTCGCCGGGCGTAAGGCCTTCGTCGATGACGACCGACTTGCCGAAGGTTTCACCAATCCTCACACTCTTCAATTGCGCAAACTGTTTTCCGTCGCGCTCCGATACAGTGAAGACCGAATAGTTATTCGAACCGGATTCCGCGGTCATCAAGGCAGTCAGTGGCACCACAGGCACAGTTTGCGCATTTGTTTGCTCTATACGGATGCGGGCGATCATGCCCACCTTGAGCGATCGATCTCGGTTCGGCAGAGTAACCTCTATGTTGAAAACCCGTGACTCACGATTGGCAGAGGCGGAGATTCCAGTAATTTGCCCTGTGAAGGTTCGGCCCTGCAAGGCATCAAGTTGCACAGGCACCGGTGCTCCTAGCTTCAGGTGTGCCAGCATGCGGTCGGGAACTCCGAAGTTCACCTTCACGACACGCGTGTCGTCGAGGGTGAATGCCTTTGTCCCTGCAGCAACAAGGCTGCCGGGTTCCACACTCTTTTCGACGATGACTCCAGGCATGGGAGCGTGCAGGCTCGTATCGCCAAGATTGATCCGCGCGGAGACAGCTTGCGCCGACGCAGCGCTCAACTGCCCGCGGCGCGCCTCGATCTGACGCACGGCGGCTTCCACACTGGCGGTCGCCGAGGTGTGCTGATCCACCGCCGCATCGTAATCCGGGCGAGTCATTGCTTTGGCGACATAGAGCGCTTGTGCACGCTCAAAGTCAAGATCCGCTTTTGCCTGGTCGGCCTTTGCTCGGTTGAGTTCCGCTTGCGAAGCGTCAAGCGTACCCTGCGCTGAGCGCTGCTGTCCGACCGCGGAGGTCAGCGAGGCTTCATAATCGGAACTGCGCAGTCGGGCCAGCGTGGCGCCGGCAGGTATTTCGTCGCCTACTTGCACATCACGCATCCGGCCATCGACGCCCTTCACTCGATACAGAGCGGCGATATAACCGGGTTCCTTGAAGGCCAGTTGAACCTCAGTGTCCGGACGAATCTCGCCGGAGTAAGTCCAACTGGGCTGGACCTGCTGCGTAGCAACGATGTCCGTCACAACGGGAACCGGCTCTGGACCCGCCTTCTGCGTCTTTGCGCAGCCGGCGAGAACTGAAAGCGCGGCAAGACTTAGAATTCCAATTGAGATACGCATCATTCTTCTCCAATCGCTTTTTTTAGATCTGCTCTGGCCTTCCAGAAAGCGGTGAGGGCTTGTTGCTGCTGGCTGTCGGCGGAAGCCAGATCCGACTGTGCTTGATACAAATCTCTGCTTAACGCCGCCTCGCGCTTTACCTTCTCCTGCAACTCTTTGAGCTTCTGCCGGGCCGCACGTTCGCTTGCATCGCTCAGGGCCAGTTGCCGGCGGCTGTTCTCCAATTGCCTGCAGGCATTTCTCACCTCCAGAAGAGCGGCGCGTTCCGTAGCGCTGACTCCAACCTTGGCCTGCTCTTCCTGCGCTCGTTTTTCCCCGTATTCATGGTGCCTGCGTCCCCAGTCCCACGGTTCCCACCGGAACGAGATACCCACTGTCCCGACATTGCTTGGAAAAACATTCTCGAAATTCGCTGTTGTGTAGTAACTGAATGCCAGACTCACGTCGGGAATATATTCCGCCTTCTTCGCTCGCGCGTCGTAGTTGGCTTGCTGCACCTGAAGCTTCGCCTTCTTCACATCTGGCCGGTTTTGAAGAGCGCGGGCTTCCATAGCTTCGGGTGTGGCGAGATCGGTATCTGCGTCGCCGATCGCCGCAACCCGGAACTGCGTGTGTACGTCCCGGCCCATCTGATCGTTCAATCTTTCGCTCGCCGACGCGACCGCATCGCTCACATCGCTGATGGCATTCTGTATCTTCAAAAGCTGCGCATCGGCGTTCAGCAGATCCGATTCGAGAATCGTCTCTTGACCGCGGTTCACGAATGCCAGACGGTGCGATTCCCGGTAATAAGGGAGTGACGCCTGAAGGCTATCCAGAGCGCTCTGTGCCTCGACAACCGCGTAGTAAGCACGCCGAACCTGGTCGACCACCTCCAGACGTGTTTTCACCTCATCCTGGCGCGTACCTTCCACCCCCAGCGCAAGAGCCTTCAATTGCAAATGCAGCTGGTATTGCGTCGAAAGCGGCTGGGCAACCAGGACATTCACTATGCCTACGGGTTTTCGCGGAATCTCGACCTTCAGATTCGTCGCCGGAATCGGCCCGGTTGCGCTGAATACCCCAAGCGAGCCTGCCGGATAAGTAACAGATGGCTTCGTAACCAGTTGGGCGCCGAGCGCAGTGACCTGCGTATTCGCAAAACGTCTTGTCTTATTCGCCGCCAGATCGTCAGCGGCCCGGAGTGTATCGAGGCTGGCGATCTTCAGACTGCTGTTGTTCGCAACAGCTTGTTCAAGCGCCTGTTCGAGAGTCAATTCAGGCAGGTTTGACCGTTGTGCCGCCGCCTGTTCAACCGTGGGCGGGGGGGACAGAGGTGCGAGATCCTGACCTCGCGCCAGCAGCGCCAGCGTCCCGAAGGTGAAGGCCAAGCAGGTTGTTCGAGTGCGTCGTTTCATGAAGCAATAGTGCCTCGAACGCGGAAGCGAGGGGAGTAATACCTCGTAAGGCCTACGTAAGTCCTACGTAAGCTAACGGCACTGCTTGCGGCACCTGTCAGTGCGACAAGTTTAGCTTTTTCAGGAGTTTGGCAAACCTGCGGTCAGCGTGAAGAGGATGAAAAAACGGCTCGATCGCCAGGAGATTCACGAAGTTTGTTTTGTGATTGATCGCTTCATCCAGGCACTGCAGTGCCAGATCGAAATCTCCCATCCCGACTGCAGCGAAACCTTCTGCCAGGGGAGTGACGTATTGCCGGCCCGCGAGTTGATGCAGTCTCTCAATACATTCTTCGGCTCGCGATAAGCTGCCTTGCTGGGCATGTCCTGCGGCAAGCAGACCGATATCCAATGGTGAGGCAGACGGCGAGAGACACTGTATCACCGCATCGTAACGCTGCTGCTGGAAGTGCAAGAGTCCTTCATACAATCGCGCTTCAGGATAGTCTCGATCCAGTTCGAAAGACTGTCGGAGATGCTCTGCGGCCGATGAATAGTCTCCTTTTACGTAGTGAAGATAAGCCATCCGCGCGCCGTCGCTGGCCGAGAGCGGGTCCAGTTCAGTCGAGCGGCGAAGTCCTGACTCTGCCGCGGTGATGTCCCCCCGGCACAACAAAGTCATAGCACGAAACATGTGGGCCGGAGCGTGACTGGGTTGTAGTTTTAGCGCGTGGTCAAACATCCTGTCCGCTTCATCCCAACGATGCTCAAACCAGGCACGAAGTGCGCCCAGCACCGTGCATGTGTAACCGGATTCAGGATCGAGCGCATAGCCGCGCTCCGCGTTTGCCTTCACTTCTGGATACACATCACGGCCGGAGACCATCCCGAACTGGGCAAGAAGGCCGCCCGCCGCAGCCATGCCACTGTGAGCAAGAGCGTAATCGGGATAAGTCTCTGTGAGCCTTCGTAGCTGCTCCAGGGCGGCGTGCAGCGTTTCAGGCGACTGCTGGTGAATCAGAAATCGAGCTCGCAGGTACCTTGTATATGCCTCAAGATCAGGAGGGGAGGGCCGCACTGGCCCTTGGACTTCCGGCATGTGAAGCCGGAGTAAGTCCGCAACAGATTGTGCGATCTCTTCCTGGATCACAAACACGTCCGGCAGCTCGCGACGGAACGTCTCCGACCAGACGTGATGTCCCGATTCAGTCTGAATCGCCTGGGCAGTGATCCTCAGCTGTTCGCCGGCCTTCCTCACGCTTCCTTCGATGACAAGATTCGCGCCGAGACGCTGCCCTACTTCCCGGATATCGATGTTGGCACCCTTGAAGTGAAAGGCCGATGTCCGCGCAATCACGTTCAATCCGGATACCCGCGTAAGCGAGTTCGTGATCTCTTCACTGATCCCGTCGCAAAAATAATCCTGCTCCGGCTCCGGACTCATGTTCACGAACGGCAACACGGCAACGCATATACGGCCCGGCGGCGGAGCTGCGCCAATCTCTTCGCGATGTGTTGCTGGCTGGGCATCAATCCATCGGAAGACCGGGACATAACTGCCCGGACGTAATCCAATCAGAACCGGGTCAACCGTGCCGTGCCCTTGCTCGTAATAGGCCTTCAACTTCGCTCTGAGACGACGAGCCTCGACCCGAACAATTGCGTCGATGTTCGGATCGTACTCCGAGGTGCGGTCGAACACCTCCAATGCAATCGAGAACTCCTTGAGGCTATCGATATCTCCGCCGATTGTCCGATTCACGATGTGCGTCAGAAACCGGCACAGCCGGACTGACGAAACGAAACCAGGGCTATTCACCACGCGCGCCAATTGATCGCGAACCGCCGTCGCCGGCACGGGGTCGGCTGCAGAGTTGGCGAGAGATTTTCCGGATGATAATGGCGGCGTTGGCACTCGCTTCTGTTCCCCGTTCATTATGCTCCAGAAAGCTTCGCAATGTTACGGGAAGCTTACGGCGGCTTACGGCCAATCGAAGGCCAGCGGGCATAACGTGGAATCAGGTAGGTATTAGAGATTCGATGCAAACCCTCAAACGAGCAGGAACAGTGATTTTTGTGTCCCCCAAGAGCCCCGAAGCCGCGGTCGCGCAGGACATCGAAGCGTGCGGACTTGAGATGCAATGGGCACCGAGCATCAGGGCGGCGGTTGATTTGCTCAACTCGACGCGCGAGAAGACGGTGATTGTCACGCAACTTGCCCTGACGGACGGTAATTGGAGAGACCTCGTCGAATGGGTGAGGTGTCCTGAGATCCCTACTCCAATGGTACTTATGACTTCTGTCATCACGGCGGAACTTTGGTGGGACGCGCTCGAATGCGGCATCGATGACATTCTGCCCGGGCATCTCATTGCTTCTCGTTTGTGCAAACTTCTACAGGAGAATAGGTCCGATGAACGGAACGAATAGTTCGGCAAAGCATTACGACATGGTGGTGATCGGCTCCAGCCTGGGACTGGCGGAGATCAACGGGTCGCCGGCAAGCAGCACGGGTGAGATTGGGGCCGTGATTTTGCCGTGATGGGTGAGGAAGTAAATGGGAAGTACTACCCAGACAACAAGCGCGTGCGAAGCAAAGGTGAATAAAACTTACCGGCAGTTTTACCGGCAGTTGGCCTTTCCTGCGGTGACTATCAGTAACTTACAGCGCCGGGAGGCACCTCTAAGTACTTGCAATCACTGTTAATTTCTGAAAAGGCTGGCGTCGGCGGTTCAACTCCGTCCCTGGCCACCATCATTCTGAAGAACTTAGCGGAATCGCGTCTTGCCCTCCCAGTCCGCTCTCAGTCCGCTATTTTTCGGCGGGATCCGGTTCGGTTCCTGGCGACGATGATGGTGAAGAACTTAAAGATCTCAGTCCGCTTCTGTATGCGGCGTGGCTGAAAATCGCGGTCAGCATTGCCCCCCCGCGCCCATGCAATCCTCGCTGACGCGGCGGGATATGGAAGCACCTTTCCGAACAGGTTGTGTGCACTTCCGAGCATCCCGCCATTCACCACTTGGCGCCAAAGGTCAACAATCCTTCTTGCAGGTCCATGTCGATGACGACCGGGTTCGGACCGAGCAGTCCACTAGCTGACTCGTGTCCCGAAGTCTTTATTGTTGGGGAAATGATTCCCATCCTCCTCCGAGTGCTTTGTACAAAGCGATCAGATTCGTCGTCACCGCAGTCTGGCTCTGCGCCAAAAGGTCTTCAATCCCGTAGAGTTGCCGCTGGGCATCGAGCACGGCCAGAAAGTCCCCGAGGCCGGACGTGTAAAGCTCCCGGGAGAGCTCAAGCGCCGTCTGGTTCTGCGACACCGCTGCCTGGAGCCGATCGCGGCGCTCCTGCTCCTGCGAGTAATTCACGAGTGCGTTCTCGGTCTCTTCCAGAGAGTTCAGAACCGTCGATTGATAGAGGATCTGGGTCTGTTTCCAGCGCGCGTTTTGCACGGCGACGTTCGAGCGTATACGGCCGCCCGTGAATATCGGCAAGCTGATCGCCGGTCCCGCCGCAAAGAAATTTCCCAGCGACAGCGAGAGATCATGGAGTTGCGTCGCTTGCCTTCCCGCTGACCCCAACAAAGTGAACCTCGGAAAATAGTCCGCCCTTGCGGCTTTGACCTTGGCGGCGGCACCGGCGATTTCATCATCTGCTCGGCGAACATCCGGCCGTCGCTTTAACAGGTCCGATGGCAATCCGACCGGAACCTCGGGCGGAACCACTGGCACTGGGGCGGACGTTTCCAATTCGTTTTCCAAGGCTGCGGGCTCCTGACCGAGAAGCACGCTAATCCGGTGAATCGAAGCCGCAATAGCGCTTCGCAGCGACGGGACCACAGCGTTCGTGGTCTCGAGTTCTGCAACTGCGCGCGAGACATCGAGCTGAGTCGCTAACCCAGCCGCCGCTCTCGTTTGCGTAAGGTGGACGGTATCTTCCTGTGTCCGAATATTTTTCTCGGCTATATCGAGCCGCAGTTGAAAGCCCCGGAGATCCGCATAGCTCCGTGCGACCTCGCCAAGCAGCACGACGAGAACATCGCGCCTGTCCTCTTCCGCAGAGCGTACGTTGGCGCTCGCAGCCTTCACCTCATTGCGGATCCGACCGAAGACGTCGATCTCCCAAGCGGAGTCGAATCCCACCTGGAAATTGTTGAGTTCGACCGGGTGGAAACTGGGAGCGTTTACCCCAGGATTGAAAGCAGCAACCCTCTCGCGCAGACGCTCTGCGCTGGTTGTCACACCCACGGACGGATAGAAGGCGGACTTCGCGACTCCTCGTGCTGCGCGCGCTTCGTCGACACGCGCTGCGGCCAGACCTAAGTCCAAGTTGTTGGCCACGCCGCGGCGGATCAGCCGCGTCAGCTCTTCGTCATGGAAGGAATCCCACCACTCCGCAGCGGGGCTCTCCGTGGACACGCCGCGAATCGACGTGGCCGCCCAGGTTTTTGTGGATTCCTCGGTCTGCGCCCTGACGCTCGGTCCGCAGACCAAGATCAACCCGCATAGAAATAGGACCGATCTAACGGCTAGTGCCTTTCGCTGCGCC